>ERZ1684502.6-NODE-6-length-110041-cov-148.639918_pt1 | contig 110041 bp, 126 predicted proteins | sample MGYA00580192_ERZ1684502 | MGnify/ENA primary metagenome ERZ1684502 (study PRJEB41476, sample SAMN13258264) | hydrothermal vent metagenome | biome: caldera [ENVO_00000096]; feature: acid hot spring [ENVO_00002120]; material: acidic water [ENVO_01000358] | place...
AAATGAGAGTTTCAAAGAAAAAATAATGCTTTTAAGTTATTATTTAGGTAAAATTAATTGGCGGTCAATATTGTGTCATCAAAGGAGCTCCACGTTTTTGACAGCCCAATTCAACTAATAGAAGGCATGTGGCCTACCCCTCTACTTAAGTTAAGCATTGGAGAAAACATTTGGGCAAAACTAGAGTTCTATAATCCATTTAGCCATAGCATAAAAGATAGGACTGCATTATTTCTAATGAAGGAAGCGCTAAAAAGAAACGTGAAATCATTAGTTGAAGCAACATCTGGCAACACTGGAATAGCATTGGCCGCATTATCAGCAATATTTAAAATAGATTTTACAATGTTCATCCCCTCTACAGCCCCCACAACTTTTAAAGTTCTAGCTAAGCTTTTAGGAGCTAATGTAATAGCTGCAGGATCATCAACTACAGAACTTTTACCATTAGTTAAGAAGCTAAGCGAAACTGGCAAGTATACGCATTTAGATCAATTCAATAATGAGGTTAACGTTCTTGCTCATTATGAGACTACTGCAAAAGAAATTGACGAGCAAACAAAATCAGTAGGAATAAAAGTAAAGAGAATTATAGCAACTATGGGAACTGCAGGGCACATAGTTGGAATTGCTAAATATTTTAAAGAAAAATACGGCGATGAAGTTGAAATTATAGGAGTAGAGCCTGCAAAAGGGGAAAGAATTCCGGGGATAAAAAGGGTAACTGAAGATGAGAACAATAAATTCCTTAAAATGGCAAAAATAGATAGAATAATAGAAGTTAGTCTTAAAGAGGCAATTAATGGGGTTATAGAAGTAGCTAGAAATGACGGAATATTAATAGGTTTGTCTGCAGGTGCTACAGTAGCTGCTTACAAAAAAATAGAAACAAGTGATAAAGAAGCAACTGTATTAATATTTCCCGATGATGCCTTTAAGTACGTGGATGAGTTAGCTACTTATATATAATTAATTTTTTAAGATATTTCGAAGCTAAGTTATATTCCGTGGCTACAGAAGTAATAGTTATTTTCAATAAAAATGGAGATATACTAGATTTTTCACCTAGATCAATAGATTTTAGTAAATTACAATATTTAAAACGTGAAGAGATATATGATGATGGTGAATTAATAAGGGTTAGAGGGAAAATAGAGATTAAATGAAATTGGAGGATTTCTTTAGAGGTTTTTACACACAAACAAGGCTGATTAGAGTTGATGATAGAAATATAGTGGTAAAATGTTATAGCTCTTCAACTTCTTTTAAATGGTACCTTATTTCTCCCGCTTTTAGGCGCTATCCATATACTTCAGATCCTGTAGAAAGGATGAACAGAGAAATAAATTTTTTCACATATAATTGGGAAAATGGCATAAAAGTTCCTAAAATAATAGATTTTGACTTTGATACTTTATGTATTTATAGAGAGTTTGTAGATGGTGAGGAGATAAATACTCCAGAGCATTTCGAAGAATTAGGAAAGGCTTTAAAATATATTCACAGCAAAGGATTTGCACTAGGAGATACAAAAGTTGAAAATTTCTTATATAACTCAAGCATAAATGTAATTGATGCGGAACAATCAATAGAAACTAAAAACAATTCATATTTTGCCTGGGATCTATTAGTTTTGACTTTTTCTATTGCATATAAGTTTCTAAAAGATCCTAACACTTTTTATTTAAGTTTGAATTCCCTCTTAGAAGGTTATTCATTAGACAAAGAAGTAGCAAAAGAAATGACTAATATTTCGAATATTCAGCTGCTCACTCTAATCCCTTTCACTCATTATAACTATTTTAGAAAAGCTGTTGAGAAATTTTTATGACAACAGAGCCATTCTCATTCTTTATATTTATTAATTCATCATTAATTCTAGTACCACAAACTGGACATCTATAATAATATCTTACAATTTTAGTTCCATCAGCGTTATTTTCCGCTTCCGCTATAAAGTCCATTCTTATATTGCATTTAGGGCATAAGAGCTCGTCCTTCATACAAGTTTATTAGAGCAAAAGACCATATATAAAAATAATGATTGATAGATTTGGGAGACCTATTGAGGATCTAAGGATCACACTTACCCATACTTGCAATTTTTCTTGCTTCTTTTGTCACATGGAAGGTGAAGATGAGCTTCAAGGAATGTTAAAGCCGGAAGAGATAGCATTAGTTGCTAAAGTGGGCATGGAATTTGGAGTAAAGACTGTTAAACTTACAGGCGGGGAGCCTACGCTTAGAAGAGATTTAATTCAGATAATAAGGCTGCTGAAGGAAATAGGAATTAAAGAAGTCTCAATGACAACTAATGGAGTATTATTGTCTAATTTAGCTTACAAACTTAAAGAAGCCGGTTTAGATAGAGTTAACATTAGCCTTCATGCATTAGATAGAGAATTATTTAAAGAGATAACTGGTGTAGATGCGTTAAGTAAAGTTATTGAAGGAATAAGAGCGGCAATAAATGCTGGCCTCAGACCAGTAAAGCTCAACTTCGTTGTTACTAAGAAGAATTTGTCTCAGTTAGATAAGATAATAGAGTTTGCTGAAAGCCTTGGCGTTGACGAATTACACTTAATTGAACTTCACCCAGTAGGGTTAGGGAAAGATGCGTTTAATTATCATGTCAATCTTGATAGCGTCGAGAAAGCAATTTCTGAGAAAGCTAATAAAATTGAAATTAGAAATAAGCATTTCAGACCTAGATATCATCTAGGAAATTTAGTAATAGAAATAGTAAAACCCTATGCCAACCCTATATTTTGTGCGGGTTGCAATAGAATAAGATTAACTGCAGATGGAAAGTTGAAGACTTGTCTTTATAGGCAGGATAAAGAAATAGACATTATAGATATTTTAAGAGGAGATTATACTAAGGAAGAGAAGATAGAGCTTTTGCGTCAAGCATTTGAATTAGGAATAGCTATAAGGGAGCCAAACTTTAAATTCAGAGTGAAAGAACATGCGTCTTAATAAACTGCAAAAACTACTTGAAGAAAAGAACCTTAAATGCGGTATTGTAACTAACACCGCAAGTATATTTTACTTTACCGGTTATGATTACATAACTACAGATATAGGAAATAGTGTTGCGTTAATTTATTGTGATGGCAACCCAGTAATTATAGTTCCGCTATTAGAATTATATAGGGCGGAAGAGAAAGTCAAAAATATTGAAGTTATAGCTTATAGTACTACTTTCTCTGGAGATAAAATATTTAAGGGTAGCTTAACTGATGTAATTCTAAATTATATCAAGAACGTTAAAGATAAAATAGGAATCGATGTACAAAGTACATCAAGTACATTTTATAATCAGCTTATGAATAAAATTGAAATAGTAGATATTTCAAGAGATATTTCTATTCTTAGGTCTGTAAAAGAGCCAGAGGAATTAGAATTGATAAAAAAAGCTGGAGAAATTACTGCTGTAGCAATGAAGATCGCTCAAGAAAAAATTGCAAGTACAGAAGTATCGGAAAAGCAGCTAGCTGGAATAATTGACATGACAATGAGAACCGAGGGAGCAGAAGATTATGCATTTCCTAGCATAGTTGCTTTTGCTGAAAACTCTGCATTTCCTCATCATATACCTACAGATAAAGTAATAAAAAATGGTCAGAATGGGGTTATTGATATTGGAGCCAGATACGAGAAATACTGTTTTGATAGCACAAGAACATTTATAAAGGGTAATAATGACGAAATAAAGAAAATATATGAAATTGTTTTACAAGCCCAATTAGAAGCTATAGATAAAGTTAGAGAAGGTGTAAAGGCATCCGAAATAGATCTAACAGCTAGAAAGATAATAGAAAAGGCAGGATATGGCAAGTATTTTATTCACTCTACTGGCCATGGAGTTGGGATAGAAGTTCACGAATATCCCTCAATTTCTCCAACTTCTGATGCCGAATTAAAGGAAAATATGGTAATAACAATTGAGCCTGGCATATATTTGAAAGGTAAATTTGGAGTTAGAATTGAGGATACTGTAATTGTAACTAAGAAAAAGCCTATAGTTCTTGAGACTACATTTAAATATATTTAATTTCTCTACGCAACAAACGAAATAAGGAAAACGTTTACCAATTTGTTTATATTATAATTCTAATGCATTTCTCCTAGTCTTACTGTAACAGATTGAATTAAATACTATTTAAATTTGGTTTTTAACTAGTTACAATTTTTCTTAACTAAAGTTTTTATTTAATTGCCATCAAATACTCTTTGTTATGGAAGAGACCTTAAGCCAAGAAAGGTTAATTGAAGAAATTGCAAAAAGGGTCAAAGAGATATTAGAGTTACTAGGAGAAAACCCAGAAAGGGAGGGACTTAGGGAAACTCCAATAAGGGTTGCAAAAGCTTTGTTAGAAATGACCAGCGGACTTAGAACTCCACAACCACAAATTAAAGTATTTAACTTAGCAGAAGACGGAAAGATGGAGGAAGAAGATCAAATTGTATTAGTAAGAAATATTGGTTTCTCTTCTCTTTGTGAGCATCACTTATTACCTTTCATTGGTAAAATCCATGTTGCGTATGTTGTAGGAAAAGAAGGAAAAGTAGCAGGTTTTAGTAAAATAATTAGAGTAGTTAATTACTACTCTGCAAGACCGCAAATTCAGGAAAGATTAGTACAACAAATTGCTGATGCAATAATGACCAGCGATGTTAGTCCCAAGGGTGTAATGGTAATAGGTCAAGCAATTCATATGTGCTCTTATGTTAGAGGAGTAAAAGATAGAGAAGCAGATCTAGTCTCAGTTGCCACCAGAGGTGTTTTTAAAACTAATCCGTCTTTAAGGAACTATGTGTTTAGATTATTGGAAATATCAAAGAAGTCAAGTTTATTATAAATTGATTAGAATTTTTTAATTGAATGAGTGACTCAAAAGCCAAAATTATTGAAATACTAAAGAAAGTAGGAGAAATCCCTCAGTCAGAGCTTGTAAAACTTAGTGGCTTATCAAAGAGTAGACTATCTGAAATTTTATCTGAACTTGAAAAGCAAGGACTTATAGAGAGAAAGAGAAGTCTAGGGAAGTCGTTAAATGTACGTCTTAGTAATAGGTTCATTAGACTAGGGATAATAAGAGCAGCAGAATATCCATTTATCATCCCATTTGTTAAAAGCCTTAAGGAAAGAGGGTATTTTGTTGACATCGTAATTTATGAAAATGGATTAAAGCTAACCAAAGACTTAGTTGAAGGCAAAATAAATATGGGTTTTTCCCCAGTTGTGACGCAATTAATTTTTAAGAGGATTTTCGGTAATTTTGAGATAATTGCAGGTGGTGCAAAAGGAGGAGGAGGAATAGTAGGGGAGTCTTTATGTAACTCTATAGGTTCAACTTCAATGTCTAGTATGGAAATTTGGTCGTTATTATTTAACCCAGAGTTAGATTTGAAGAGCTACGAATCTCCAGAGGATATGATTAATGATCTTGAAAAGCGTAAAATTGGCGCTATTGCTATATGGGAACCTTACTTTACCATGCTTTCTAATAAGGGTTATCACGTTTTGCATAAGTTTGAGGCATTACATTGTTGCACTCTAGCTGTGAGAAATGAATTGGATAGTGAAATAATTAAAAAAATATATGAGGATTCCTTTTCAGTTTTCCTCTCCCAAAAAGATAGATGGATAAATAGTTATGCGAATTTACTTAATTCTGATTATTTGATAATAAAGGAAAGTGTAAAAAATTACGTATTTGATTCATATTTAGATTTAAATGAGGTAAGAAGAAACTTAAGAAAAATTGGTGTTTTAGGCATCTAAGTAGTAGTAGAACTCCATTGGGTGTGGATATTGTTGCAACGTTCTTGCTTCCTCTCTCTTTAAGTCAATATAAGTATTTATGATTGAAGAGTTAAATACCGGTTTAAGGAATTCGTTATCACTTTCTAACTCATCTAAGGCTTCATCAAGAGACCTTGGTAATTCTCTTATCTTTAATTGTTCTTTTCTTTCTTTGCTCATATGATATACATTTTCATCTACCGGATCTCCCGGATCAATCTTCTTCTTTATTCCATCTAATGCTGCCATTAACATGGCTGCAAATAACAAATACGGATTTGCAGAAGGATCTGGAGGTCTATATTCTAATCTTTTTGCTTTCTCCATTCCTTTATAGTATGCTGGAATTCTTATTGCAGCACTTCTATTTGATTTGCTCCATACCAGATAAATTGGAGCCTCAAAGCCTGGTACTAATCTCCTATAGCTATTTACTGTTGGTGAAGCTATAGCAGAGAGAGCTCTGCCGTGTTCTAGTATTCCTCCTACTATATATCTGCCTATTTGGCTTAATTCTGCATATTCATCATTTGGATCATACATTAAGTTTTTGCCATCTTTTGACCATAAACTGAAGTGAGTATGCATTCCAGTTCCGTTATCTCCAAACATTGGTTTTGGCATAAATGTTGCAATCATGCCATGTTTTGCAGCAACATTCTTTACAACATATTTTACTGTTTGTACTTTATCTGCAGTATCAGTTAATGTAGAGAATCTAAAGTCTATTTCTCCTTGTCCTGCAGTTGCTACTTCGTGGTGGGTAGCCTCAATTGTAAAGCCAAAATAGTCTGTTAAAATGTTAATAGCCTCTAACCTTATGTCCATTAACTGATCCACTGGTGGGGCAGGGTAATACCCTTCCTTATATCTTATTATGTATGATCCGTTCTTTGACCAAGGAGCTTCCCTAGCATATATCTTATAGCCAGTTCCGCTTTGAGGAGTTGCTACATCTAGTTCTATTTTGTCAAAAATGAAGAACTCTAGTTCCGGACCGAAGTAACTTACATAACCTTCTTCTGATTGCTTTTTCTCTGCTTCTTCTGCTATATGTCTAGGGTCTCTTTCGAATCTTCCTCTTCCCCCTCCCCAATGTACTTGAGTTATTACTCTAGCTACTCCCTCATTCCATGGAATTAATGCCATTGTACTTGGTACTGGCACTAGTACCATGTCACTTTCGTAAATTGATACAAAACCCTTTATGCTGCTCCCATCTAACTTACCAAAACCCGTCTTAAATGAGTCTTCTGTAAACTCACTTGCAGGGATTGTAATGTGATGTAATCTTCCAGGCACATCTGTAAACTGAAGATCTACCCATTTTACTTTATTATCTTTTAAGAACTTTAGGGCTTCTTCAGCAGTTTTAGGCAAACTTGGCATGAGAAGGATTTGCTTTAATTGTTTAAAAGCATTTTTAGCCTTAGTCATAAAAAGTTTTCAAAAGTTTATGTATAATTCTTAATTACAGATTAGGGAAATGTTAAAAGTAATTTAAAAATAAGCTAAAAAATTAATGCTCTATTTAGAGTAGTGAAGGAAACTAAAACTAGCTCTCTAGATATTTCTTGACATATTCTTCTAATGTGTCTTCGTCCACAGCACCTACTATTTGATCTACAACTTTTCCATTAACAAATATCAATGTAGTCGGTATGTTCATTACTCCATATTTATCTGCAGTTTTTGGATTCTCATCAACATTTAGCCTTCCAAAAACAATTTTATCTTTGTATTTCTCAGCCATTTTCTTAAATATTGGTTCATAAATATGACAAGGCGCGCACCAAGGTGCCCAACAATCTATAAACACAATTTTATTTTTTGTTATAATATCATCTATGTTACTATCTGTTATCGTTATCGTTACCTCTTCTTTTTTCAAAAGCTTTTCTGCCTTCTCTTCCAGCCTTTTTGCAATTTCTCTAATTAGGATGTCTATTTCACTCAATTTTATCTACCACATATACTTTCTTTAACCTCTTATAAAATGCTACTCTGGAATTTACATAATTCAGTAGCTCATCCTCTATCCCTGGTCTTTTTTGCTTAACTACAACTTTTGCTACTGGCTGTTGGCCTAGTTGTCCAGCATCTTCACCTATTACTTTTGCATCAATAACATCTGGATGAGTTTTCAATATCTCTTCCAGATCTCTAGGAAATATAGGATAGCCCTTGTATTTTAGCATTCTTTTCTTCACTCCCTTGAAATACAAGAGGCCCCTTTCATCCATGCTCATTAAATCTCCGGTCTTTAACCAACCATCTGAGAAAACTTTAGCTGTTTCCTCTCTGTCTTTATATCCTAACATTAGCCATGGAGCTTTAACCCATAATTCTCCAGTTTCTCCAATTTTAGCTTCTTCTCCATTGTCTTTAACTATTTTTATCTCGACTTCAGGCAAAGGCTTGCCAACGCTTATTACATCTGCAAATTCTTGGGGTTGGAAAGTTAACACAAAACCTTCGGTAAAGCCATATTGCTGAACAATTCTTTTTCCAAACTTGTTATAGAATGTATTTACTGTATTTGGGAATAGTGGCGCTGCACTACTAACACATAACTCTAAACTACTCAAGTTTCCTTCAACAGTATTTAAGGCATCATAAACCATTGGGACTGTAGAAAGGTAATTTATAGAATATTTTTCTATTGCATTAACTACATTTTTTGCATCAAATTTTTTCACAATATACATAGAACCCCCGGCTTCTAGTGTTACACCTAACACGCTATTACCTAAAACGTGAGCTAATGGTACAGTAAGAATACTTCTAACTTCTTTTAATTTCGTTGCCTTATATAGCGAGAAGGAATTAAGTTCCATCCTTTTTGCACTATGTAACACTTGCATGGTTCTTCCAGCTATTCCAGCATAATAGTAAATTAACCCCACTTCATCTTCTCTGTATTCATAAGGCTGGAAAAACTCATTTTTCCTTGGAATCATCGTATATGTCTTATAGTCTTTTAGTACTGCCTTTTCCCTTTCGTATATTTCATTATCTGTAAAAACAATATCTGGTTTTGCATCCTCCAGTATGAACTTTAAATCCTCTGCTGAAGTTAGAGGATCAATAGCCACTATTTTCCCTCCAGCCCATAAGATTGCTAAATATGCTAAGACAGACTCGATGGAGTTAAACATTATGTGGGCTACCGTACTTCCCGGGGATATATTAGAAGCTATTTTGCTAATTTCTTCTGCAGCTTGTTCATAAGTTAATATTTTTTCCTCACTAATTAAAAATGGTTTAGATGGGTTTTTCCTGCTCCATTCATAAACCAATTTGGCTAAACTCATATACTCTTGTTTATGTTAGGTGTTTTGTATGATAAAAATTTTTGGTCTTTCAAGAATTCATATTACACTTATCGACTTAGAGGGAAAGTATGGCAGGTTTGATGGAGGTGTAGGTGTAGCATTAAAATATCCAAGAATAGTTATTAGAACTGGAAATTGTAATAAAATCGATCTTAATCTACCTTTCGAAGTTCCAAGCTTTTGTATAGAAGAAGATTTCGAAGAGCATGTAGGTTTAGGGCATACAACCCAATATCTTCTCTCTATAGCAAAGTTAGCAGCAGAATATAACTTGAAAAACATAGATGTTTTGGAGTTAGCAAAAATGGTTAAAAGAGGGGGCACATCTGGAATAGGCGTTTATGCCTTTAAATATGGGGGATTTATTGTCGATGGAGGACACTCTAAAAAAGTAAAGAGCGAAGCAATCCCTTCAGATTTCTCTTCTTCACCACCTCCTCCTTTAATTGCTAGATATAACTTCCCATGGTACATATATGTTAACATACCAACAAAAGGGCGTAGAATATTTGGCAGAGAAGAACTTGAAGCTTTTAAGAATGCAAAATTAGAAGGAATTGACACTCTAAGCAGAGTCGTTTTAATGAAACTTATTCCGTCAGTAATAGAAAACGATTTAGAAGAGGCATTAGAAGCAATTTGGCTTATTCAAGGTTTAGGGTTTAAAAAAGTAGAAGTAAATCTTCAATCCGAAGAGGTGAAAGACTTAATGAAAAAACTTTACTCAAAGGGCTTTCCAGCAGGTCTCTCTTCTTTTGGCCCAGCAATTTACACTTTTGTAAGGACTAAAAGAGAAGGAGAGGAACTTGTTAGCTTATTTGGCGGGTTTTTTACAGAACCAAATAACGAAGGTGCTAAAGTTCTATGGCTGAAAGACTAAATTATGATGAATTTGTGATTGAAGATTTAAGAAAAGTATATAGAAGTTATCTTCAAGAATTCTTAAACTCATTACTTGTACCAAACAGCAAGCTTTATGTTAGAGTTAACACTTTGAAGACCACCGTTGATAATATATTAAAAACTTTAGATTTTCTTAAGCAAGATGAAGACTTCGAAGAGGCATTATATGTCAAACTAAAGGGACCTAATAAAATAGAGGAACATGAAACAAAAGTTATAGTAGATAAAAGAACTGCAGAAAGCGTAATGATGGGGGCCGATGTATATAAGCCTGGAGTTAAGAAGATTTTAGGAAATGGAAAAGAAGTAAATGTTGTAAGTGAAAATGGCGTTATAGTTGGAGAAGGAGAATTAGTAAATGAAGGAAATCTTGTAGTAAGAGTGACAAATCCTCTTTATCAAGCACCTAAGTTTGCAGATTTGCCTCAAGTAAAAGATGGGGAATTAATATTGCAAGGAAAAGCCTCAATGTATGTTGCTCATTTGCTAGATCCTAAACCTAATGAATTAATTATTGATATGACTGCATATCCGGGGGGAAAACTTACTCACGTTTATCAACTTGAGCCGAGAAGCAGGATTATAGGCTTTGATCATACTAAAAAGAAAGTTGAAGAGTTAAGGGAGAGATTGAAAATTCTGGGAATGAAAATTGATGTTTACACTGCAGATTCTAGGTATCTTTATGAAGATTTCGGAATAAAGGATGTTGATAAGGTTCTCATCGATCCCCCTTGCTCAAATCTAGGTATAAGACCTAAAGTTTATGATAAGAAAACTAAAAGGGATATTATAAATTACCATAATTATCAAAAGCAATTTCTGAACTCTGCCTATAAAATTCTGAAAAAGGGAGGAGTTGTGATTTATTCAACTTGCACTGTTACAACTTGGGAGAACGAAAAAGTTATTGAAGACGATAGATTTGAGGTTGAGGAAATTATTAGGTTTCATCCTAACGTTCATGACATGACAGGTTTTTTTATTGCTAAATTGATTAAGAGAAAATAATGCCAATAGAGGAATATTTAGGTAAAAAACCTAAAATATCAGAAAAGGCATATATACACCCTACTGCCTATGTTATAGGCGATGTAACTATTGGAGAGCTTTCTAGTATTTGGCATTATGTAGTTATTAGAGGGGATAATGATTCAATAGAGATTGGGAAAGAAACTAATGTTCAAGAAAACTCAACTATCCATACAGACCCCGGCTATAAAGTTGTCATAGGAGATAAAGTGACCATTGGACATAATGCAGTAATTCATGGTGCAAGAATCTCCTCAAACGTAATTATAGGAATGGGCGCTATCCTCCTTAATGGCTCTGAAATAGGAGAATATTCTATAATTGGTGCAGGAGCTGTAGTAACCCAAGGGACAAAAATCCCACCTTATAGTATTGCTGTTGGCGTTCCGGCAAAAGTGATAAAGAAGGTTAGTGAAGAAGAGATAAAGTTAATTTTGGAAAACGCTGAAGAATATGTAAGGCACGTTAGGAGGTTTTTGAAAATTGAATAGAGACTTAAAGGCTTTTAGATGGTTCGTAAAAACCCAGATATTAAGAGACCCATTTAATCCTGCTTATGCTACATTTAAGGTAACATCTAGATGCAATCTTCATTGCACCTTCTGTTCGCCAGATTATTATTCTGGCAGGCTAGGAGAAGCAAGTACAGAGACTGTAAAGAAAATAATTGATAATTTGAGAGATTCTTCAATAGTTGTCCTTTCATTTGAGGGTGGAGAACCAACTCTACGAAATGATATATTAGAACTTTTAAGATATGCCCATGACGGATCTTTTTACGTCATGCTAACAACAAATGGATATAGGCTAAATGACGAAAACTTTCTTTCAAAAATAGCTGATAGCATAGATTTCTTACATTATTCAATTGATGAATATCATTGGAATGTGAAAGCATTAGATAATTTATGCAAGTTTAGGCAATACGGTCTTAAGGTAAATGTACAGACAGTTGTAACAAGATATAATCTCAATAAGTTAGAAGAAAAAGTCAGAAAAGTTCATGAATGTAAGTACAAGATCGTTATACTACCCGCAATTGATTATCCGGAATCTAAAGTGAAGTTGGCACCAGAGCCCTATGAGCTCTACAAAGTTCTTTCAGAATTAAAGAAAAAATATGGCTCAACAATTAATAACTCTTGGGGCTTTATTAACGCTTTGGTTGGAAAGGTCAAAATAAAAAGAGTAGTAAGTTATGCAATTACAATCTATCCAAATGGAGACCTTCCTTATCCTGATGACATAAATGGGAAAATTGTCGGCAATTTAGCAAACGAGAAACTAGATGATATCTTGAAAAAGCCGATTGTTAAAGAGTTACAAAAGTATATGTTAAACAATCAAGCCAAATTTGAATACTTGCACTTACAAACAGCTTCATTTAATAGCATAAAAGACTTGGCTGGCTACATTTATGAGATGTTAAAGTGGAGATTTAAAGGTGAGGCTTAACCAAATATTTTTCTATATATTTCCTGTAAATCTTCTGTTATAAGATGAGTATATATTTGTGTAGTTCTTATATCTTTATGTCCTAAAAGTTTTTGTACAACTGGTAAAGGCATTCCCTTTCTTATTGCCCTAGTTGCAAAAGTATGCCTTAATATGTGGGGGCGCAAGTCAATTCCCAATTTTTTCCCTAGTCTTTTTAGTTTTCTATAAAGAGCTTCATAAGTCATGTTAAAGAGTCTCTCATTATCACCTATTTTCTTTATATACTTTTCAAGCATTTTTGCGGTCTCTTCGGTAAAGAACACAATCCTTTCTTCCCCGTTCTTTGTGTTCCTCACTATTATGTATCTTTTTTCAATGTTTATATCTGATTTTCTTATAGATAGAAGTTCTTTTGCACGTAAGCCTGTATCTAATAGCAGTTGAATAAGTAATTTATCTTTTCCTTTTTTTAGCGAAGCTTTTATTCTTTCTATTTCTTCTTCACTCAAAGCTCTTATTTCTTTCCTTTTGGTTCTAGGCATAGTAGGTTTGACATCAACCCCTAGCCATTTTAAAAATCTGATAACTGCCGTTATATAAACCCTTGCAGTGACACTTTTTTCCCTCCTTTTTTCTAAATTGTCTGATACAAGTTTAGTCTTGGTATTTCTATTTAGTATATCAATAATCCACTTATTTAGATCTGATGTTGTAACTTGTCTTGGATCTTTTTTAATAAAATCTATGAAATCTTTTATAGCTATTCTATATAATTTTATTGTATTTTCTGATGCGCCTGCAATTGTTAATGCCGATATAAAATCTTCCAAAGGATCTACTATGATATCTGGCTTACCTAACTGTAATTTCACGCTATAAATTTTCTTTGCAGATCGTTTTTTAAGCAAATAGAGTGTTACTCATTAGTCTTCTATGGCAAATATAGAAAAAATATTCAATAGCAAAACTACTTATACCCCACTCTAATTATAACTTAATAGTGGGTATCCAGGGACCTACAAAACAAGGAATGATGATCCCCTGACCCCCTAGGTCCCTGGATACCCTATAGATAATATAGAATGCCCATTTTACCATTAGTCAGTAAATAGTATCTCTCTATGAATCTTTTCATTAATTTTCTTATCTTTGAAACTTTAATACTTTCTATTTTACCTCCCCATAGTTTATCAGATCTTATATGGATTCCTTCCTTACCAGTGTCAATAATAGTAATGAAGATTGGTTTAAAAGACCCTATATTCTTGTTTTTGATATAACTAGCAACATAAATGCCAGTCCTCATTGCGAGCTCTCCTAATTTAGGAAAGCCATCTATTAGATCGCCTAATACGAACGAATTTTGAAATTTTAAATTCTGATCAACTTTATAAAATTCGAAAGGATAGGACGGCTTACAAGAAGGAATAACGTCCTCAGGCTTCTCTGTGTACTTTATTCCATATTTTTCCATATATTCCATTAGCAAATTACTTATTTTATCTCCCAAATAACTTAAAAAATTTCCGTGATATTTAACTTCTTTGCCTAATTTTCTAAAGTAAAAAGCTAATTGAATAGTAAGATAGTCAATTAGAGGATCTTCTGAGGCAAGGCTTACGTTGTTCTTTTCCCTTATTTTCATTATGGTATTTATAATTTCAGTTTTGTTACATCCAGCAGCAATTATTAAATTTTCGGGGTTGTACTCATTTTTATTAGTTTTTATCCATTTAGCTTTAAGGTCGAAATCGATTACTTTCTCTTCCTTTACAAAAGACAACCTTTTAGAGTATTTTATATGTTCTCCAAAGACCAAGTTTCTAATAGAAGCAGTATAGAAAACGAATTCAGACTTATCTGATATTAAGGTCGATTTAAGTAAGTGGTAAGCGTTTAATCCTGCATAACCAGAGCCAACTATTAGCGAGTCCATGACAAGATAGATTAATTTAATTGGAAATAAACAATTTACTGTGAAGCTCACTTTAGCATATTCAAGGGAAGAGGAACTAAAACCGTTAATTCCGCTCCTTGAAGGGAAGATAAATAGTAGAGGATTTGAGATTGAGCCAATAAAAATTAAGCAAGATGAAGTAAAGTTTAATGTCGAAAATTATGATTTACTATATTTTCCTCTACCTGTCTTATCTGTAGTAAAAGATGTAAAAATATTATCAAATGGTAGTTATTCGGTAGAAAAATTATTTATAAAGAAAGTGAAAATCGATGACGAAAAGAATGTAAAATTATATGTAAATGGAACTAATTCTACGGAGTTTTATTTAGCAAAGATGTTTGTTAACGGGAATGTTTCTCCTTCCCTAAATAGTTATAACGCTGTAATTGACCTTAATGAAGGGGAAATTGATTTATATGGCGAATGGGAAAAAGTTTGTGGCAAGCTTCCTATAATAATTTCTGTTATTGGAAGCAAAAAATTAACAGAAGAAGAGCTATTAAAAATTAAAATTGTAATAAGAGAGTCCGCATCAGTTTTGGTTAATTCTGGCGAACTTCCAAGTATTGCTAAAGAATTAGGGCTTAAAGGAAGAGAGTCTATAGACTGTTTCTTTAAGTTATGCAAGCAAAAAGGATTATGCGGAGAAGTCAAATATTCTTTGCTTTAATTTTTCTTGCAATTTTTATCATTTTTATTAGCACTGGTATTGCAATAGCAAGTTCAACTGGATATGAAATATTCATAACGAATAAAATGAACGACAAAACGAATAGTGATAATTGAATGTATAATCCTATCATATGATCTTCTTTCATTAGACAAATTTAATGTAAGTTGACATAATCCTTAATATTACGCTTACTTATTAGCCTTTAGTATTTTCAGTAAAGTCTCAGCCTTTTAAAATTGAAGAAAATTAATGATACCAAAAATACTACAAGCTTATGAACGGAAAATTCCTTTAGAATTAAACTATTGGTTTATAAAGGAAAATGAGCAAATTAGACTGCTTTCTGATGCAATAAAAAATCCGGAAATACGTATCGATAGAGAATTGAAGATAAAAGGAGAATGGATTTATAGTAAGGATCATCATATAGTCCGAAGATACGAAGATAAAGAAGAAATTATATATTCAAATAATAATGCTGTCGGTTTTATTTATTTAGATGATCATTTATACCCTATAGAGAGAAGGGGGAAGAATATATTTTTTAATGGAGAAAAATATGCTTCTTATCAACATAAATTTAGTTTTTCTTTATTAGAAAATAAAAATAGAATCATAGTTTTTACTAATAATAAAGAAATTGAATTAGAAAAACCAGTTGCATATAGAATAAATCCGTCATATGTTAATTTAGTTTATGATAATTACTCTATTATTATTGATTTGGACGGAAATAAGTCGACATATAAAAGGCCCGACTTTTATTTAGGAACCTCAAGCAAAGGAAAGATTTTCCAAACTCTCTCAGGGAAAATAGTAACTGAGGGAGAATATGAGTTACTAGGAGTTTGTACTTCAGATGCATATTATTTGGGTGAAGCTTCAGTTGGTCTAGTAATAATATGCAATAATAAGTTAAAGTATTATTATAGGGGTGGTTGGGCATATTTATCTAATATATCTAGTTTGACGGCTAATTATGTAAATTACAACTATATTATAGCTACCGACGCGCAAACTAGCGTATATGATGGTAATCTGAAGAAACTGTTTGATTTAAATAATATTCTAGCTGTTATAGCTGATAGAAAATATATATATATCGTATCTAATTCTAGAAAAATATATATAATAGAGCCTTCTGACGACTATTTTCCAATAGAGGTAATACAAGACTCTCAAGGAATTATTGTAACTGTGGATAAAAGATCTCAAGGAGTAATAAAATTGGGTAAAGGTTTAATCAAAGTTGATGAGACAAGTGACGGAGAAAAAGATATAATAAGAGTAGAACCAAGCAGACTCTCAGTATCAACTCAAAGTAAAATTGAAGTTAGTAATGAGCTATTTACATATCATAAAGAGATCAGCGTACCACCGCTTAAGTCCGAGCTAAATCTGTTAGAAGGTTATATATTAGTTGCGAAAGATGGGAAGGTTAAAAATATAAATGATTATTATAATGCGGTTTTAAAAGCTAGAATAAAATACAAAATTCCTACTAGGCTGGCAAGCATAATAAAACTAAAAATTCTTGGGAAGGAGTATTCTTTAACCCTCAATAATTCTGAAGGAGAAATCTCTATTGCTATTCCCATTGTAAAGTTCAACTCAAATGAAGAATTAGTCTTGCTTTCGCTAGAACGAAACGGGTTTATAGAGGAGTCAAAAGAATATGTAATCAAAGTAAAAGAAATAAAAGAAAATAAAGATTATAAAAGGATTGAAAGAATAGAAAATGCATCAAGGAAAATAATTTCTAGAGCAGAGGATGAGTACTTTGAGTGGATAAAGTTGGAGGAATATCAAAGCGTTTATGATAATGTAATAATAGCCAAAGAGGGCGATGTTGTAAATATAGAAGGAGAGAAGTTTAAGGTCAAGGCTGGAGTTCAAAAAGTAACTATTCAAAAGGATAATTTTAGCAGAGAATATTTCATATATGGAGTCCCAAGTCCTATTAAAGACATTAAAGCATCAATTCAAACTGATAAGTTGATTCTTAAAGCTGATCTTAAGTATGCATTGCCAATAACAGTAATTTACGGAACTCAAATAAAAACGAGTTATAACGGGGAGTTTATATTTAATTTAGATCCTGCATATTCAACGGTAATTGTTAAGGCTTACTACTCAGAGAATATAAAATGGGAGTATAAGTATGAGCTCTCCAAACTAATTGAAAATGCAATAATAGAAGCAGAAATAGTTTCAAAGACCTTAAAGGAAGAACTAGCTGTTTATGGAATTTTGTGATTAAACGCTTTTATTAAAATAAAAAGAACTTTTTGTCTATTTGTAGCGAATAATTTCGTTTTACCGCGACTCAGTTTTTATTTAAATATGCATCATGAGTGTTCTAAGTGAATATTTCGTCGGGCCTGTAAAGATAAAAATTGTAAAGGATGAAGTCTGCAAATATATTGTAGAGGAGCCTCTTCTCTCACCCTATGAGGAAAAAGTTAAAGATGAAGTAATTTCTCAAATCTTATATATTTCAACTAAAAACATAGAAGATGATATAATTAAGGTTCTAAAAGAAAAAGGGTTTAAAGATGAGGCAATAGAAAAGATTTTGTATCACGTAAAAAAACAAACTCTTTATGATGTTATAACCCCTCTAATGTTAGATCCAAACATTGAAGAGATTGAATGTAGAGGATATGGTTATCCAATTACTGTAGTACATAGACAATTTAGTGAATGCATAAGACTCTATACTAATATCATACCAGAGAGCGATGAGCAAGTCATAAAGATAGTTGAAAAATTAGCATCTAGAGCAAATAAAAGTATTAACATAGCTAAGCCTTATCTTGAGTTCTCTTTACCAGAGGGGCATAGGGTTGCTGTAACTGTTAGTAATGAGATTTCACTACCGGGCTCTACTTTTGATATAAGGAAGTTCCCTTCAAAGCCACTAAGCATCACTTCAATGATCTCTAATGGGATGTTAAACGAGATAGTTGCTTCTTATCTTTGGTTTTTAATGGACTATAAACCATTTATTATGATTTTAGGACCAACGGGTAGTGGCAAAACATCTTTACTAACGGCCCTCTTGAATTTAGTAAACCCAAACTATAAGATACTTACCATTGAAGACACACCAGAAATAAATATAGCAGGGGGCAATTGGGTAAGATTTATATCTAGGTCTACATTAGGTGGCAACTATGATGTTACGCTAAACGACTTAGCAAAACTCTCACTAAGATATAGGCCTGACTACCTAGTAATTGGAGAAGTCAGAGGGAAAGAAATTGAGGCATTAATCCATGCAGCAGCTTCTGGTCACGGATCTCTTACAACATTCCATGGTTCTAGGCCAATAGATGCAGTGACTAGGATAACAGACCTATTATCAACTGACTTATCTAAGCTGTTCCTTCAAACTATTTGGGCATTTATTATAGTAGGAAATAGGAAAGAGGGAAATAAAAACGTTAGAACGATCTTATCTGTGTATGAGACAGTGGTTGATAGAAAAAAGATCAAATTCAAGAAGGTGATAAAGTGGGACTTCAATAAGAATGCCTTTATGCCCGCTGACTTGTCTTCTCTGATAAAGAAATCATATAGGTTAAAATGGATAGCAAAAACTTATGGACTTTCAACGACAGAGCTAAAAGAGGAAATGCAAAGGAGGGCAGAATTCCTGAACAAATTAGTTAATGAAAAAGTGTTAGATTTCCTTGATGTTTCTTCTGAAATTAGAAAGTTTTACAGTAGGGGTGGGGTTGTTGAGAAAGCTGTCCAGTAATATTTTCAAAAAACTCGATAGATTATCTCCCTTTATTCTTTTTGATGTTAAAATAAAGAGATATATTGAATACTACGGAGATGATATATTTGCCGTAAAAAAGAAATACCTTAAAGCCTTGAAAGTTCTCATACCTGCAATTATTTTAGTAGCTTTTCTTGGTTTCTTAAAGCTTAAGCTTCTGTTACTTTCAATCCCCTCATTAGCATTAGTAGCCTACTTTTACCCAGTCCTATACGTTTGGGCTAAAGCTGAGGAGCATAAGAAGATTGTAAACAATGAGGCACCATTTATAGCCCTTGTAGCATATATTAATTCTCTAGTAGACAAGGGTTTAAATCACACATTAAAAGAGCTTTCAGAAATTCAAGAGTTAAAAGTGCCCAGAGTGGAGTTAGACTTCTTGACAAAGATGTCTACGTATATGAATATGTCATTTGCAAAGGCGCTGGAAAGAAGGGCAGCAGTACATAGTAACGATTTGCTAGGTAAGCTTTACAACAGTTATTTATCTGCACTTGAGCTAGGTATAACAATTAAGGACAGATTGAAGGATGCAGTGAAAGATTTGCTAAATGAGCTAAAGGACTCTTACAAGGCCTATGTAGATAAATCAGCTGAGATGGCCGAACTAGAGTTTGCAGTGTTTTTATTGCTTCCTATAGTGTTAGTTGGCTTCTCTTTCACATTCAAAGTCTCTTTGCCAGAGTTATTGTTACCATTATTGTTCGCCCCAGCAGTGATCTTTCTGATTTCATCATTACAGCCGGGAATCGATTATAACATAAAGTATAAGTATGTGTACATGTTAGCAACAATACCACTTATCTTTCTGATTCCAAGAATAGGCTTGGAATATAAGGTGTTAGCTTCGATCTTTGTCCTATTAGCATTTAGCTATTTCATTTATAATCAGCTTACATTAGCTAACGAGCTAGAGAGAGCACTGCCTATTTTGCTTAAAGAAGTTTCAGAATATCTAAAAATTGGCTACAGCGTTCAAAACGCAATAGCTAAAGTTAAGCTGAGCAAAAGAGTTAATGATGTAATAGAAAAATATGTCAAAACTGGCAACATTAACTCCCCCTCAAAGTTGTTTAACATAACGTTAAAACTCCTTTTAATCATCTCAAGGACTGGCTCTTCTTCAGCATCTTTAGAAGAATTGGCTAGTTCAATTAGCGAGATTGTATATAACAAAAATAATCTAATAAAGCAATTAAGGCTATTTGACGCCATGGTTGCCCTTACCCCAATAATGTTATGGCTTACTTTTACAATGTTAGGTAAAATATCTACAACTAGCGTACCAAGCATTGCTGTAATTTCGTCTTACAGTATTGTCTCTGCGTTGATATTCTCTAAAATATCTCGTTTCACATTGCTTTACTTTCCATTAATACTGCTAGTAGCTGTCATGCTAGTTATACTTTCGGTTTTGCCTCCCGTGCTTTTATAAAGATGGAATAGCTGAGGAAAAATGAGTAAGGCAATATATAAAAGAAAAAAAGGTATTTCGTCAATTTTAGGAACAGTAATTGTTTTAGCAATAACAATTGCCTTAGGAGCATTGCTATATGCATATGCTAATGGTATGTTCGGAAACTTAACGCAAAATGTCAATGTTAATGCGCAAGCACAGCTAATTGTTAATCCTTCAACTGGGCAAGCATATTTACAGTACAGCTTAACTAATAACGGTAACATCCAAGTAAATATCACATCAATTGTAATTAATGGCAATGCAATGAGTGTAAATATCGTCTTGAATCCTGGGCAAACTTATCAGAACGTTACAGCATTAGTCGGCACATATCATGCTGGTAGCTATTACACCGTTATCTTTGAAGGACATACTGCTACTGGAAAACCATTCTCAGTAGCTGAAAACGTTCTAGCCTCTGAAACAGAGTGATAAAAAATGAAAGGCATATCTTCGATTTTTTCCTCTCTTATTGTTACTCTCATTACTTTATCTTTAGCGGTTCCTCTATTTCTCTATTTTAACACTTTGTACAATACAAATTCAAACGCCGTAGGGCAAGGATTTAATCAACTGAATGAGGCTTTATCAACAGAGATTAGTGTAATAAAACTTGGTAGCAAACCAAGTCAGATATATATCTATAATTATGGAAGTGACGAGGTGCACATAACTTTGCTAATAATAAATAATGTTAGTTATAATGTAAACGTAATTTTGAAACCAAATGAAATGATTCCGCTAAGCAGTTTAACTAGTAAGATACCTAATGTTTCATTGGGGAATTCAACAATAATTATTGAGGCTAATGGCAATTACTACTATATTAGTTAATCAAGTAATTTCTAAAGCTTTTTTTGCTATTAATTCAATCTCATAGCCTTTTTGTAATGCTTCAAGTATTTCTTCTCCTTTTTCTGTTAATTTATACACTTTATGTGAACCTTTAGAATAAATAGTCTCAATAAGTTTAAGTTCCTCAAGAATATGAAATAAAGCTAAGACCTCGTATCTAGGTAGCCCAGTGTAAACAACAGCTTCTCCAGGGCTTAAATAACCCTTTTTTATTGCTTCAAGGATAAGTTTGATCTCATACATCAGTTTAATTTTTTATTTCAAACATTTTTAAGGCAAACACCCCTCTTATACATTGTGTGCTCTCCAAGAGAAATTCTTTCATTACTATCTAAAGCTTATTCAATAAATCCTAAGGATTATGTAGCTTATGATGTATGCTTAAGCACAAGAGACGTATTTAAGACTATTGTTGCGACAATACTCTCTCAGAATTCAACTGATAAAGCTACATATATAGCATATAATAATTTAGAGAAAAAGATTGGAATTTCGCCTAATAATATTTTAAAAACATCAGATGAGGAGTTAATGGAATATATTAGAAACGTTGGTTTAGCCAACTCAAAAGCGAGGTATATAAAGAATGCTGCAAAATTTTTCTTAAATTATAGTCAAGATGAATTATTTAAACTATCTTGTGAGGAATTAAGAAAATTATTAATTTCAATAGAAGGAGTGGGAGAAAAAACAGCAGATGTTGTTTTAGTTAATTGTTTTAAATGTAGGGTATTCCCTATAGATACTCATATAAGAAGGGTTGTAACTAGGTTAGGAATTGTTGGTGAAAAGCCCAGTTATGCCCAAATAGCAAATTTCTTTATTTCAAGTCTTAATGCGGAAGAACTTCTCTTAGCTCATCAATTGCTTATAGCACATGGAAGAAACGTATGTACTGCAAGAAAACCTTTATGCGATAAATGTGTATTAAATTACTGCTGTGAATATTTCAATAGAATGGGCAAAGATAACAGAGCTAATTCCTCATGAAGACATATTACTAAGTCTAGTGAATCAGAATATAGAGAATATAAAAAAGAAGAGAAAGGTAATTCCTATTATTGTTGATGAAGAAACAAATGTGATACTTGACGGTCATCATAGATATTACTCTCTTTTGTTTTTAGGCATTTCGAAGATACCAGTATTTTACGTAAAGTATATGAGCGATGATATAAAGGTAAATATTTGGTATAGGCAAATCAAGCCTAACGTAACTTTACATTTCCAAGATGAAGGCGAATATTGCGTAACTGAAAACGGAAATAAGGTTCTATGTGATTCCTCACTATATAAACTTTACTGGAAGCAACATTTGATAGAACAAAATTTAGTTAAAAATGGCTTCTCAGTAGTTAAAAACCAATATACGGGGCTTAAGGTACCACCTCTACCAAAAGAGTATATAGTCAGTATTGCGATGAAAGGATTGAGATTTCCTCCAAAGTCAACTAGACATGAGTATAAATTTTATATACCAAAAGAAGAGATTGAGCTTAATGAGTATTGATTTTCTAATTCAGTTCTTAATATTTCTTTATCCTGCGTTATTTGTAATATATCAGCTATTTCTTTATAGGCTAGCTTCTGTAAGTAATTACACCTTACTTAACGCTTATTTAACTGATTACCCCTTTCTCTCTATTATAGTTCCTACTAAAGGGGAAAGCATATCAGTTATTCAAGAGCTTATAGATAATATTTCACAGTTGGAATGGGATAAGAAAAAGATGGAAGTAATCATAGTTTCTGACGATAGCGAGGATTACTTTAAGGAGATTACATCAAAGTTAAAGATACCAGAAGATCTGAATGTTAAGTTATATCGCAGAGAAAAAAAGTTAGGCTATAAAAGTGGCGCCCTACTTTACGGTTTCGAAAAAAGTAAAGGCGACATAATATTTACTATGGACGTAGATTCTAGGTTACCAAAAGATGCTTTGGTTAAGGCATATTATAAAATGTTAGTAAGCAACTGCGATGCAGTAGCCTTACAGTGGGTAGGCTATTCTAAGAACAAATATTCTAAATTAGCTAAAGGAATAATGGCATCTACATGGTTTGCAAGTAAGGCTTTATTCGAAGGAAAGGAAAAGGCAAATTTGGGCATCTTTCCTGTAGGGAGCGGAACCCTTTTCAAAAGAGAAGCTCTTCAAACCGTGGGAGGTTGGGATTATAGGCTAATTCAGGATGACTTAGAAATAGGTGCAAGACTAGTAAATAAAGGTAAGAAAATTTGCTCCTCTGGTGTTCCAATTGAGATCGAAGTTCCTGATAACTTCTTCTCCTTTTATATACAGCAAACTAGGTGGGCAATGGGTACGGGGGAAGTGCTTAGGCATAGAATTAAATATATAATAAAGTCCAAGACCAGCATAATTAAGAAAGTTGATATGATTATTCATTTACTTCAATATACACCAATTTTATTTACTTTTATTGGTTCGTTACTTCTTGTCGGTTTAATACCATTTATAAGTAATGATGTTTTGAGATCACCACTATTTCTTTTCTGGGCAATTATTTTGGGTGTCTACGCTTATGTTATATATAATATTTCACTAAAGCTAGGGTTTACGAAAAAAGATGCTCTGTTTTCTTTGGGCAGAGTGTCAGCATTTACTGTCGCAATTTCCCCATTCATCCTTTACTCCTTCTTGAAAGGTTTGTTTAGCATGAAAAAAACTTATATTGTTACACCAAAAGGTGGAAATAAAGTAAACGTTCAATATAAAATAATTGCTATTATAGGCATCTTTGGAATTATTTATTTATTATCTGCCATAATATATTTAATTTATCATGAATATTTGACAGCTTTGTGGCTCTCTTATTATTCAGCAGGCTTCTTATACACTTTATTATCTTTTAGGAAAGAATTATGAGCAATCATTTTAATACTCCTAATTTTTATTTTTAATCTCGTGGAAATTAATTATACAAACTATCTATCAGATGAGCAAATTTTCAATATGCTTACCCCTCAAGTCTCTGCTTGGTTCAAAGAAAAATACAAATCATTTACTCCCCCGCAAAAAGGTGCAATTCCCTTAATAAAATCTAACAAAAACGTTCTCGTCTCAAGCCCTACTGGTAGTGGTAAAACTTTAGCCGCTTTCTTGGGAATCTTAGATACTTTAATAGACTTAGGATATAAGAATCAGTTAGAAGACAAAGTTTATGCAATTTACATCTCCCCTTTGAGGGCATTAAATAACGATATGAAGAGGAACTTGTTTGAGCCACTGCAAGAGCTTAAGGAGAGAAATCCGGATCTCCCTGAAATAAGAATAGCAGTTAGAACTAGTGATACAACGTCTTATGAAAAACAAAAGATGCTACGAAACCCTCCCCACATTCTAATAACAACGCCGGAATCCTTTGGGATTTCGTTGGTTTCTCCCAAATTTAGAGAGAAAATTGCTGATGCTAGATGGTTAATAGTAGATGAGATCCATGAGTTAGCTAACAGCAAAAGAGGGGCTTATTTGGCAGGAATGATTGAACTTTTCCAAGCTTTAGTAGCGAAGAATGAATTAGTAAGAATAGGGCTTAGCGCTACAGTTTCTCCTCTAGATGAAGTTGCCAAGTTTTTAGTTGGCAAAGATAGGAAGTTTTATATAGTTGATGCCAGATTTGTAAAACCCATTGACATTAAAGTGATTTCTCCAGTTAAGGACTTGGTTCATGCTTCAGAAGATGAAATAAGCAAAGGCATTTACGATTATCTAGTTAAAGAGATAAAAAATCATAGAACAACTTTGATATTTACAAATACAAGAAGCGCTGCTGAAAGGGTTTCCTATAAATTAAGAAAAATATTTGAAGCAGAAAAAATATTTGATAGTGATTTAGTTGCAGCCCATCATAGTAGCTTAAGCAGAGATGTAAGATTAGAAGTAGAGGAAAAATTAAAAAGAGGAGAGTTAAAGGTTGTTGTCTCGTCAACAAGCTTAGAGTTAGGCATAGATATAGGTTATATAGACCTAGTTGTTTTGCTTAGTAGCCCTAAAAGTGTTAGTAGGCTTTTACAAAGAATTGGGAGGGCAGGTCATAGTATAAGAAATATTAGCAAAGGGAGGATAGTAGTAGTTGATAGAGATGATTTAGTAGAATGTACTGTTTTAGCTAAGTTAGCAAGGGAAAGAAAAATAGATAGGATACATATTCCTATGAAGCCTCTTGACGTTCTTTCTCAATTAATTGTGGCAGCATCTCTAATCTCGCCAATAAGAAAAGAGGATTTGTATAACATAATAACAAGGGCTTACAATTACAAAGACCTCACAATGGAAGAATTTGAGAACGTCCTTAATTACTTACTAGGAAACTACGAACTTGAGTCTAAGAACGTTTATTCAAAAATTAGAATGGAAGATGGAATTATAAAGCCAAAAAGAGGGGCTAGAATGATATTCTTTTTGAACACTGGCACAATACCAGATGAGGCAGAAATAATTGTAAAAACTGAAAATGGTAAGTATGTAGGAAACCTTGAAGAGGAATTTGCAGAAATATTAATGCCGGGAGATATTTTCGTCCTTTCTGGGAAGACTTATGAATTTGTCAGAAGCGAAGGCAATGTAATTATTGTAAAAAACGCTGAAGGTCAAACGCCTACAGTTCCTAGCTGGTTCTCTGAAATGCTTCCATTGGCATATGATTCAGCAATAGAGGTTTCAAAGTTTAGAGGTTTTGTGGCAGAGCTAATTAGAAAAGGAGTAGATAGAAAGGAGGCTGTAGAAATTATTTCGAAGGAGTACGACATAAGTAAGTATGCTGCATGGTCAATTTATGAGTATATACTAGAGGAGTATCTCTTCACTGGTGGTTTAGTGCCTGACAATAAATTGATTTTAATTGAAATTTATGATGATGAGGAAAACAGAAGGAATTTTATATTTCATGCCTTGTTTGGCAGAAGAGCTTTAGATGCTTTATCAAGGGCAGTAGCATATATTGTGAGCGAAGATTTAAACACTGATGTAAGAATTTCAGTAACAGATAACGGCTTCATGATCACTTTACCTTCTTTAATGGATTACGACATTTCCCAAGTTCTTTGCAAACTAAACCCTGAGGAAATGTATGAACTTCTGTCAAAAGTAGTTTTAAGAACAGAAATGATAAAGAAGAGGTTTAGGCATTGCGCAGAGAGATCTTTTATGCTATTAAGGCGTTATAAGGGTAAGCAGACTAGTATTGATAGAAGGCAACTTAACGCAGAAGCTTTATTGAATGTAGTCAAAGAATATGAAGGGTTTCCAGTATTAAAAGAAGCAATAAGGGAGATCCTAGAGGACTACATGGATATATCTAAGGCAATTGAAATAGTTAGAAAGGTTAGAAATGGAGAGATAGATGTAAAAGTTATAGGCCCATTTAATGTTCCTAGCCCATTTGCTCATAATATCATACTTAAAGCTCATTCAGATATTGTATTAGCTGAACAAAAGAGAGACATGCTAAAGAAGTTGCATGAGAAGGTAATGGAGTTCTTGAGGAATAAGGGAATTAATATCGATCTCAAATACACTGAAACCTGAATATTTATAAGCTTTGATGCAATTTTTGCTAACTATTATCCAAGGACAGTTCCATAAACTCATGTATATTTGATCGATTAAGCTTGGCTCACAACCATTTTCATGAGTATGGATTAAAGCCTTTACTTTATCAATATATTTGTAAAACTCTTCAGGGTCGACCTCAAACTTATTGTTCTCTTCAGAGATATTATTCAATAGAACAATTTTGTTGTCATTTAATAGTAAAGCTATTTTCTCCTTTCTCAAGGCGTTATTAGTTCCTCCAATCCAGCTATACTTTTTAATATATCAGTTCTTGTTACTATTCCAACAACCCTCTGATCTTGATTATATACTAAAAGCCTACCCACATTATATATCAACATTTTCTTTATTGCAGTTAATATATCGTCATCTTCTCTAATGCTTATTACATTAGTTTTCATATAATCTTTTACTTTTGCGTCAAACTTCCCCTCAAAGAATGCCTTAATTATATCTGCAGTAGTTAAAATCCCTAAAGTTTTCCCATCATCATCAACAACTGGAGCCCCTCTAATTCCCTCTTTATAGAGTATTTGCGAAGCTTCTTTTAGGCTCATTTCTGGCTTTAGTGTAACTAATCTTTTTGAAATAAGGTTCTTTATTTGAATTTTAGGAATGCTTATCATTCTTGTTACGTCTGCTATTAACTCCTTTCTTGAATCATCTATATGTATTATTACGCCCTCGATGATTAATCTGCTATAAGGAATTGGGCCTATTTTAATGGTGTCTCCCACTTTCAATTTCCTTAGATCTCCAGAAACTCTTAGTAAAATCTTGTTGCCCGAAGGGTTAGTAATATCTAAAATTTCTATATTATTTACTTTAATATCAGTTTCTACTCCATTTTTATATAAACTTAATTGTTCTAAGATGGGGGTGACTATGGGGTTCTTAATTGTTTCATAAGCTTTGAGTGTGGGAACATAACCTCCATTAGGCCCAGGCTTTGATTCAATCAAGCCAAGGACTTTTAGACTTAGAATTATATTTCTAACCGTTCCTTCATCTTTCCCAATAACATCTGCAACTTCTTTGCTTTTTATCATTCTTTTATATCTATTATATAGGTCAACTAAAGCTAGAAGTATTTCTCTTTGTGTCGATGATAGATTCTGCATCGATAATTATAATATGAATTAAGATTTAAAAATATTCCTAAGACTGCTCAAAAATTCTTTTTAGAATTTTCTGATTTACATTGAACACTTCTGTGGCTATTAAGCTAATATAATTTGGTTTAGGAAGAGGATAAGGAATTCCAATGCTAATTGCTATTGCTTTTTTCATAGCCTCAAGCGAAATCTTGTCTTTTATGCTTCTTTCAGCAATTCCTTCTGCTAATTTAAATGCGGTGTAAAACCTAGAGAAACTAACAGCAGTATGTTTTAGCTCATCTACGTTTGTATTATTAAGATTTCTTAATGCTGTAAATAACAAATCTTCTGGTTTAAAAGAGAAAATTGTTTCGGTGAAAATTACCCTCAAAGATTTTGCTAGATTACCCTTGTCTTTGTTAAGCTTCTCATAAGCCTCAAAAGGCCTGTTTTCTAGGATTAAACCAAGAGCTTCGTCATAAGTTATTTCGAAACTGAAAAGTTTATTGAACAAACTTTTATACTCTTCGAAAAGTCCTAGTCCGTCCTTACCCACTACATATAAGCTTATCAGCTCTTTCTCATAAAGCTCTTCAGCCTTAAAACCTCTAATAGGTTTTATACCTTTTTCCTCATAAGACTCTTTAAGCAATTTAACAACGTCTTCTCTTGTTAAGCTCTGATCTTCCAAAATTCTGCTCCATAAATCTGTTAATACTTTAACGCGCTCCTTGTATATCTCTTTAACCATATCGAATTCTATTAGCACTCTGCCTTAAAAAAGTAATAAGCAAAAAATTAAACCATGAGTACAACTGAAGAGACTTTAAAGCCCAGCATAGTTTTGATATCAGCTTCCGATTTAGAAAATGAGATTCATCAATTAAATGAAAAACTCAATCAGTTAAATGAAAACAACTCGCATGAGTTTGAAAAAATCAAATCTGAGATAGACAAATTACATACTTTAACCAGTTGGTTAGCTATAGCAAAGTCTCAAGGTATATGGAAGTCAAAAACTTGTAGACATGTAGTTAATGACACATGTTCTGCTTGGCTAATAAGTGAGCCAGAAAAATTAGGTATACCACAAGATGCGGTCTTTGTTGCTGATAATGGATCCAAAAAGGTTGTCGTTTCTAAATTCCCAGAACTTTGTATAGTATGCCCTCTTTATGAACCTAAAAAGTTTTAACCAACAACTTTTTTATATTTCTAATTTTTTCATTTTCAAATCCGCTGTAATTTATAAATTCTTCTAAACTCTCAACAATATCCTCAACTATTATCTCGTATATCCTTTCTTTCTCTTCTTCATCTGCTATCTCTAAAGCCCTTTCTATTGTTTCATCACTTGGGTGCGTCATTCCACTTAAGAACTTTGTTATTGCAGAGGGTGTAATTCCAAGTTCTTCTGCCAACTCTTTTTTGCTTCTTTTCTCTAGAAGAATCTCAATTATTTTTTCTCTTGCTTCTTTGCTAAGATTGTGTATAATTCTCATACAAGTGTTTTCGTCCTTAAATTTAATAATTGCTTATCATAATTACTAGTGAATGAATGCAATAGTATTCAACTTAGGTATTACAATGGAGGATATTGTTGAGAAGCCAATACTTAATGATCATCTGCAAGTAACGCCAATAAAGGTTCTTGTAAATGGGCTAGAGAATTCAATTTATACTGGAATACTTTGGGTTAAGCCAGATACTATCTTAGGTAGCATTGGGCTGGTAAAGGTTAATGCAGTGGGAATAGATGTTGATCAGCAATTAGAAGGAAAAATTGGTATTGTTTTACCTTATTCAAAGAAATATGGCGGAATTGGAACTGAAGTGGATGGAATATTAGCAGAGAAATCAGTAATTCCTCAAGACGTTTTTGTTCCAATACCCTCTGATCAATATGAAGATAAGTTATTGTTATATCCTTTTGTAAGCATTGGCTTGCAATTAAGAAAAATTTTACGTGGTATGAATACGTTAATTATAGGTGATGGCTTAACAGGCTTAATTTCAGCCAAAATGCTAGTTGGCTATGCTAACAAAGTTGGAATGATGAGAGATGAGTTCAGTTATAAAATTAGAATATATGGGGTTGATGAAATAAAAGAGATAAACTCCTCATGGGACGCGATCTTTATAACTACTATGAGAAGTTGGGCAAGAGTTTTAGTTGCAAACATGAATTCTGATATTATGGTAATTTTACCAAGATTTATGAACACTTGGCCAGTAGTACTTCCAAATAATAATGTTAAATTTGTTGAACCAACAAAACTCAATGGCGTGTTCGAATATATAGAGGATGAAATTAACGATAAGTTCTTTAAGGAAATTGTAGGCTCTTCAGATGATTTGTTCTCTTCAATTCCTTCCTCTAAGCCCGGAATAATAGTAGATGTAACAAAAAGTTTATTTCATAAAGTCTGATATTGTTTGCCCCAGTATTTTTATCCCTTCTTCTAATTCCTCTTTTGTTGGATAGCTGAAGTTCAACCTCATTGTGTTTCTCCCGCTATAATCATAGTAAAAGCTTGATCCAGGCACATAAGCAACCCCTCTCTTCATGCTTTCCTCTAGCATTTTAACAGTGTCGATCTTCTCTGGCAGCCAAGCAAATACAAACATTCCACCAACTGGCTTAGACCATTTAGCCTCTTTAGGGAAGTACTTTTCAATTGCTTCTAGCATTACGTCCCTCTTCTCTTTATAAACTCTTCTAATTAATGGCAATTGCCTTTGTATAACCCCTCTTTTTATTGCTTCCATAGCAATCATTTGAGTAAGTGTTGGAGTGTGCAGGTCAACGTTCTGCTTATATAATTCCATTTCGTGAATAATTTCCTCATGAGCTACTACCCACCCCAGCCTTAAGCCTGGAGCGAGTATTTTGCTAAAAGTTGAAGTGTAAATTACCCTGCCAGTCTTGTCAAGAGCCTTTAAAGGTGGTGGTGATTCCCCTTCAAACACTAAAAAGCCATAAGCGTCATCCTCAACTATTAGAAAATCATATTTTTCAGCAATCTCCATCAGTTTCTTCCTATCCTCTAAGCTCATTGTTGTCCCTCCTGGGTTTTGTGCAGTGGGAATTACATACATCAGCTTTGGCCTTTTACCTTCGTTTACACTCTCCTTAACCTTTCTCTCTAGCTCATCAAGGTCTGGCCCTTTCTCAGTTAAATGAACCCCAATGAAGTTTGGCTTCCTTGTTCTAAGAATGTTGAGCGCAGCCAAATATGTTGGCATTTCAACAATTACTGTGTCTCCGGGGTCGACAAGAATGTTAAATAAAATGAAGAGGGCTTCTTGACTGCCTACAGTTACAAATATGTTATCTTCTTTTATCCCCGATATTCCTCTATACATTGAGAGATTTACCAATTCTTTTCTAAACTCGATTATCCCGGGAGTAGTTGAATATTGCAAAGCTCTATCTGCGTTTTGTGTTAAAACATCATCGACAATTTTCTTTATTTCCTCTTTTGGAAAGGTCTGAGGGTCTGGCAAACCACCAGCTAAGCTAATAACTTTTTTGCCTTCAGTTAGCTTTAGCAAATCTCTTATTTCAGAAGACCTTAGAGAAGCTGTATCCTTTGAGAGAAACTTTTCAAACATTATTTCACAACCAAATATATAGGTTAAAGTTTTTATCTATTTTTGTGGAAAGCTGGTACGCGGAAATTATAACTATTGGCAATGAAGTTCTGAGCGGAAGGACTATAAATACAAATGCTGCCCATATTGCAAGAAGACTCACATCTTTAGGATATACTATAAGAAGGATAACAGTAGTAATGGACGATTTAGACGAAATAGTGTCTGCATTTAGAGAAGCTATTAATAGAAAACCAAAATTAATTATATCGACTGGGGGTTTAGGTCCTACTTATGATGATAAAACTAATGAGGGTTTAGCTAAGGCATTAAATAGAGAATTAGAATTAAACATTACTGCATACAATATGTTACTAGAAAAGTATTCGAAATTAAACTTAGAAATAACTGAAGAAAGGAAGAAAATGGCTATGATGCCAAAAGGTGCTATTGCAGTTGAAAACAATGCTGGCGTTGCTCCGGGGATTTTGATTGAGCACGAAGGAATTACAATTTTAGCAACTCCGGGAGTTCCTAGAGAAATGGAAGATGTATTAGAGAATTTCATAAGGAAATATCTAAAGGTAAAGCCCAACGTAAAGTATGTTGAAGAAAGCTTCATCCTTGAGGGTGTTATGGAGTCAACAATTGCCCCTTATGTCAAGCAACTTGTGAAAAAATACGATTTATATATAAAAACTCATCCTAAAGGGCAAGAACTAGTGAAACCGATACTTGAAATTCAAGTTGCGGGAAGTTCAACAAATGAAGAAGAAATAAAGGAGAGAGTGCAAAAAGCAATTGAAGAACTTAAACAAATTGGAAAACAACTTGGAGGGATAGTTAAGCAAAGTCAACAATAAGTTTTATCAAGTCCTCTGGGTCTTCGAAATTAAGGAAATGACCATATCCTTTAAGTATTTGAGTTTTCGACTTTTTAATCCCACTCTGAAGAATTGGCAAATTTGTAGATAACTTATCTTCATCTCCATAAATTATTAAGGTTTCACTATCAATTTTATCTAGGTCATTAGAGTAATCTCTAGCACTTAATAAACCTTCAACAGCATATTTGTAGCCTATTGGCGAGTTTTCTCTATATACTTGCAGGAGGTCAGTCCAACCTTTTTCGAGGAGCTTTTGCGAAAATTCTCCTTGTCTTCTTCTAAACTCAGCTAACGCTTGCATTCCAAGGCTCATCGCAATAGATACATATCTTTCATAAGGCTCTGGATTTGGAGCCTTATATAGAGCTCCAATTAAAACTAATTTATCTACTTGGTTGTGAATCGCATAATCAATTGCGATTAAAGTTCCAATTGAATGCCCTATAATTATTGGATTTTTTACTTCAAGCTCTTCTAGTAATTGCTTTAAGTCTTCTGAGTGATCCTCTATTTTATATGGCCCCGGAATGATTGAGGATCTGCCGTGCCCCCTTAAATCATATTCAATAACTCTATACTTTTCTGCTAGGATTGGAAAGACATATTTCCAGCTATTTATACTACCAGCCAAATGATGAATTAGAACTAAAGGCTTTCCTTCTCCTCTCTCTTGATAAAAAATTCTTACCCCGTTGCTTAGTGTGGAAAACATTTTTCACAGTAGTTTTTCGATCTCATCTAAATAAATCTCACTAATTATTATTGGATATTTAATTTTTAGTTCTTCAAGTATTTCTGGCTTTACTTCCCCTATCAATCCAATCATTTTGCCTTTCGAATAAATTCCTGCAGTTCTCCCTTCAATTAAATAGTAGTTCTTTTCTCTTCTATACTCTACTTCAAGCCCTAAACTAGTTAAAATGTAATGAACTGGAGATTGCAAATCCTCAAAACTTACCTTGCTATTCATAATTGCATAAACAGCATTTAATCTATTTTTATACCCAGTTTCTCCATCTTCGCTTTTAACTACAACTTCTCCAACTTCAAAAACCCTTATTGGCATCCTTGAGTGTTGATTCTTTGAAAGGAATTGTAACATGGTAGGGATTAGAGAGTTTCTTACAGCATCATAATCTATTGTCACTGGGTTAGAGATTTTAGCATACTCTCCTTTTAATAACGAATCATTAGTTAACACAAAAGTAAATATTTCCGTGAAACTAGCTCCAATGCTTAGATCTCTTATAAGTCTAGTAACCTTGGTCTTATCTGAGAGAGAACCTATACTTTCTATTTTATATGGTGATGGAGTAAGATTTGAATAACCAACGGTCATTGCAACTTCTTCGGTCAAATCTATTGGTGCTAATATATCAACTCTATATGGCGGTATTATAACTTCAATTTCCTTTCCTAGGTCATTAACATCAAACCTTGCCATTTTTAGATATTCTATTATCTCCTCTTTCTGCAGATTAGTACCTAAGACTTTATTTATATAATCAACTGAAATTGCGATCTTGTTATGCCTTAATATAGGCGATTTGTCCGTGTATGGTGATATAACTTTTACTTCACCTATTTTTCCTCCCATCTCAGCTAGGTTTGTCACTAAAATATCTAGTGTAGATATTACTGCATCCAAAGATGTTCCAGTTACATCAATAAATAAATCTGTTGTTGATGTTTCTATTCTAGTTTTCTCAGAGTTTATAACTGGTGGTAAACTTAATATTTGTCCGTCATCTTGCATTATTGCAGGCATTTTTCCATCAAATAGTGAAATATTGCCATACTCTTTTCCTTGTTCTGTGCTCTCCAAAACCTCTTTTACTGTCATTTCTTTGGTGGAGTTTAAAGGAACAAACTTATAGTTTAGATCTACCGTTGTATAAAGTATCTTTTTTGAGTCAATCTTCCTTAAATCATGAAGCCCAATAGCCACTTTTTTCCTTTTTCTTCCAATTGTAATGTGAAGCTTCTCTTGAAACTGAATTAGCTCTTTGAGTAGCTCGTCATCTAGTTTTATTCCTTCAATAATTGCTGCTAAAGCGTAAGGTCTGCTCTTTACCTCTTTTATTTCAAATGAGTAATCAGTGCTCTTTACTGGATATTTTGCCTCCCCTAATTCCCTTTTAAGCAAACCCTTTATTGCCCTTATAATTCCATATACAAATAATAAGTCTGGCCTATCATTATTTATCTCAATTTCTATATGGTCTTGATCTATTGGTTTCATTTCAGACTTGAGATTAAATAAAAGATCTTCCAGCTTGCTCTCATTTATTTTCAATTCATTTAGTAAGCGCCATTTATAGACATTAATCGTAGGCATTCATATCTACCTTTCTATTTCTTAAGTACTCAACGTCATTTGAGTATAATAATCTTATATCTTTAAGGCCAAAAAGTAACATTGCTAATCTGTCAATTCCAATGCCCCACGCTCCTGCAGGAGAATTTATCTCCACAGCCCTTAGTATTTCTGGCCTCAGCAATCCAGCCCCACACATTTCTACCCATCCCAATCCCTCAATTTTCCCATAAACCTCTACGCTAGGCTCTGTAAATGGGAAGTAAGCTGGCTTGAATTTTATTTCCTTTATTCCAATTCTGCTGAATATCTCTTTTAATGTGCCTAGTAAGTCTCTGAAAGTAAAATCTTCCTCGATGACAAGTCCATCTAGCTGATGAAACTCTATTAAGTGAGTCGCGTCTATAGAATCTGGTCTAAATACTTTTCCAATTGTGAAAGCCCTCAATGGAGGAGTAGGTTTTGAAGCCAATATTCTAGCAGTTGTTGCAGTTGTTTGACTTCTTAGCATTAGCCTTGTAGCTATCTTTTTGTCCCACTTATATTTCCAACCGTTTTCGTGCATCTCTTTTACTTTCTCAACTAATCTCTCGTCTTGCAATTTTCCTTCGCCGGGAATTGAAAAGCTGTCATGAATTTCTCTAGCAGGATGATCTTGTGCTTGAAATAGCAAATCAAAATTATAGAACTCTATCTCTACATAATCACTGTAAAATTCCTTGAAGCCTAATTCCTTCATAATGTCTTTTAGCCTTTCTAAGAACTCTTTAAAGAAGTGCTTTCTACCCAAAGGATAAAATGGTGGATAAGCCTCAACGTTATATTCCTTTAAAGAGTACTTCCTCCATTCTCCACTTGCTAGAAGTTCTGGCGTTAAGAAAGTTATTGCAGGTTTTATTTCAATCTCTTCCTTTATCAATTTTAACCTAGATGTTTTTTCTTCTTTTTTAACTAAAAATTTTCTAGATAATAATTCTTGAAGAATTTCCTTTTTTGCAGTTTCTGGCTTTAGTAATGCCTCTTTCTCTTCTTTCGCTTCATAATGTTGAACAAGAGGGATTATTGAATCTTTTTCAATTTTTATTAAGCCTTTTCTTTTAGCCCAGCCAATTGCAATCTCAAAATCTTTGCCAAGCTTGTCTTTCACATCCTGTATTTTAGCCTCTTTGCCCCCTAACGTGTTTACAAGGATCTCTTCTGGCAATCCATTTTGAAGTCTTTCTTTTCCCTCATCTGTTAGCTCATACTTTGTTATTTTCTCCTCTTCTACAGTAATGTATCCTTTTTCTTTTAATAACTGAGAAATGCTAAATACAGTTTCTATTGGAATATTTAACTGTTTACTTATATTTTCAGCGGTATCCTCCTTTACTTTTTTTAAATATTCTAAAATTTTTACTTCATTCTCGCTTAGCATTTATAACTCCACACTCTGCCCAGGTTGAAGTATTAGTGCCTTATAACCTTTTTTCGTTACTTCGTTATAGAAGATGTTGGGATCTACTTTGATCAAATCCCATGTGTTGTAGTGAATTGGTATTGCATATTTCTTTGGCTTTAGCATTTCTACTGCAATTGCTGCTTGATAAGGATCCATTGTAAATCTTCCTCCAATTGGCAATAATACATAATCTGGTTTGAACACTTCCCCAATTAGTTTCATACCCTCAAATAACCCAGTATCTCCTGCATGATATATTGTAACTCCTTCAGAGCTTATTACAACTCCATTTGGATCTCCATGCTCACTTGAATGTATAGCTTGTGTTAACGCTAAATTTATTCCATTAAAATCCACATATCCCCCAACATTTGCAGGAATTATTCTATCCCATGAAATTCCAAATTGTGTTGCTAGATAGTTTTCAAGGTCATAGCTAGCAAATAAATAAGCCCTAGGATTCATTTTCATTAGTTCTACAGTATCTCCTAAATGGTCATAATGATCATGAGTAACTACTATTAGATCTAGGTTATTATCAAAATAGTTTAGCTTTACTGGAGATAATGGATTGTCTTTTATCATTGGGTCTATTAAAATGTGTTTCCCATTTAAGTAAAGTTCTACTGCTGCGTGGCCTAACCATCTAAGTTGTGCCATATTAAAAGATACTTAAAGATAAAAATTAAAGTTTCTATTTGGTTTTGATTTTTATGGCTATGGATGAGCAGGCTTTAGAATTATTGAGAAAGGCTGGGAAAATTGCTGCTAAGGCTAGAGATTTGGGTGCTAAAGAGATTAAGCCCGGAGCAAAGGTTTATGACATATGTGAGCTTGTGGAAAGGATAATCATTGAAGAAGGAGCAAAGCCAGCTTTTCCTTGCAATCTTTCTATAAACGTTGAGGCAGCTCATTATAGCCCTTTAATTAATGATACCAAGGTTATTCCGGAAGGAGCAGTAGTGAAGCTTGACGTTGGTGCACATATAGACGGTTACATTACAGATACCGCAGTTACTGTAGTTTTAGATGATAAGTATCAGAGACTTGCAGAGGCTGCAAGAGATGCATTAGAGGCAGCAATTGCAAATATGAAACCTGGCGTCAGTTTAGGAGATATAGGCAGAAGTATAGAAAAAGTTATAAGAGCATATGGATTTAGGCCTATAAGAAACTTAGGAGGGCATTTAATTAGAAGATATGAATTGCATGCAGGCGTATTTGTACCAAATATATACGAAAGGGGTTTAGGTAGAGTAATCGAAGGAAATGTATATGCCATTGAGCCTTTTGCAACTAATGGCCAAGGCGAAGTTATAGAAGGTAAAGAAGTTACGATCTATTCTATTAGGTCGTTAAATGTTAAAAACTTAACTGATGAAGAAAGGAAGTTCTTAGAGGAGATATACAAAAGGGCTAACATGCTGCCGTTTAATGAGAGATGGTTTAAGGATTTGGGCGAGCCAGAGTATATTAGGCAGATGTTTAAAACCTTAGCTAGAAGAGGGGCACTTCATCAATATCCTATCCTTTTAGAAGTAGGAAAAGGTATGGTATCTCAGTTTGAACATACAGTTCTAGTTACTAAGGATGGAGCAGAAATTTTGACCTAAACGAGATGTTTAATTAACTTTTAATGAAGATTAATTAGGCTGTATGAGTATTTAAGTTTGATAAGTATGATAGATCTGTTAGCTTTTGCTCAAACGTCTAGCCAAGCAAGCAGTACTTATTACTACCTTATTTTCTTGATCGCATGGATCGCACTAACAGTAATAGCATTTATGCCAGGTTTTCAGCAAAAAATGTACATTTTATTTGTGTCTAGAGACATTGAGAGCGGTTTAGCTAAATTAGAAAACCTTAGTAAAAGTGCAAAGAATAAAACTATAGAATTGCTAAAGAAAAGTGGTGCTAAAAACGCGGAAGAATTGGCTGATAAATTTGCTGAGTGGTTCGTTATAGATCCAGTAAATATTGAGCCAACTGATATAATAAACAGGATGAAGTTGTTAATAAGAACTAGCGAAGATAAGATAAGACAAATCATTATGCTTTCATTACCTAATTTAGACCCAGTTACTAGGAGCAAAATAGAAGTTTCTGCGGAAATATTAAACGCGTTAAATACCATATATAAGGTTGTAAGACATTACTTATTGCTTGGAAAGAAATTACAAAGCTATTACATTTTGTTACAGCTTCAATCAGTAGTCCCTATATTAGTAAAGATGGCAGAGTCATATGAAAGGGCTCAAGATGTATTTATAAAAGGAATTCCAGTAGGAGACTCATTAGGTCCGTTGGTTGCGTCAAGGTTCTTAATGAATGTAAATGAAAAGTGGAATCCAAGCAGAGAAATGGTAGCTGGAGAGATGGAATTTGAAGGAAGGAAATTAATTGTACTAAAGGCCGAAGGACCTATGGCAACTGTTGGCACACCAGGAGAAGCAGTAGAAAATGTAATAAATAAGTTAGAAGGCAAGGTTAGTAGAATAATAACTGTAGATGCTGCAGCTAAATTAGAAGGGGAGCAAACTGGAAGTATAGCAGAGGGAGTTGGAGTTGCTATGGGCGATCCTGGCCCAGAGAAAATAGCAATAGAAAGAGTTGCTGCGAAATACAATATTCCAATTGACGCTATAATTGTAAAAATGAGCATGGAAGAAGCCATTACAGAAATGCCAAAAGAAGTTTATGAGGCGTCTGAAAAAGTAGTTGAAATGGTAAAGCAAATAATTAGAGAAAGAACTAAGCCCGGAGACACTGTAATATTAGTGGGTGTAGGAAACACTTGTGGTGTTGCACAATGAGCCAATCCTCTCAACAGCAAAAAACAGTAGTTACAGTTCTTAAATGCCTAAAATGTTCCTATACTATTGAAAGACCATTTAAAGAAGGAGACTTTATTCCAAAAATTGATGGCACTTGTCCCAATGATGGTTCTCCATTATATATATGGGCAATTTATGCTAAACCTTTAGTTGAAAAGAAATGACGTATTATGAAAGAAAGTTTTTTAAGGATGTAAAAACTAGTATTTAATGCCCACTCGGCCATAGTGGGCGGGTAACACCCGGACTCGTTTCGAACCCGGAAGTTAAGCCGCCCACGTTAGAAGGGCCGTGGGGTCCGAGAGGACCCGCAGCCCTTCTAAGCCGAGATGGGCGCTCCACTTTACCTTCAATATTTTTATGATATTACTACCTATATCACATAATGAAAAAAATCTTTGATGAAATTCATGGATATATAACATTAAATGATATCGAAACAAAGCTAATTGACACTCCAGTTTTTCAAAGGCTAAGAAGGATAAAGCAGACTAGTCTAGCTTATCTCGTATACCCCGGGGCCATGCATACAAGGTTTAGCCATTCAATTGGTACCATGCATTTAGCAAATAGACTTGCACAAAGGTTTGGTGCAGAAGGAACACTCACTCCAGAAGAGGTTCAATATCTAAGGATTGCAGCGCTTCTTCATGATTTAGGCCAATTTCCATTCAGCCATGCAATCGAGCCCATTTTCATATCTAAGAGTAACATAAGCAACGTATATCTGAGAGATTATATAATTTCAAAGAATGGCGACATACAAGAAATATTTGACGAATATTCTATTTCTAGCAAAAAAATACTAGATATTTTACATGGGAATTCATTTATTTCTTCAATTATTGATAGCGATGTCGATGTTGATAGAATGGACTATTTAGTTAGAGATTCTAAACATACTGGAGTCCAACTAGGTAGCTTAGATCTTGATAGGTTGATTGACACAATTAATTATGGCGAAAACAAAACAATAATAATAATGGAAAAAGGGCTTAACTCCTTAGAGAACTTTTATATTTCAAGGCTTCACATGTATCAGGCAGTATATTATCATAAAACAATTTTAGGCTACGAACTTCAGCTGAGAAGCATATTTTCAGAGTTGTCTAATTATTGTTGCCCTGGAATTTTTGACGAGTCTTTTCTTAGAAATAGTATAGAATCTAATTTCTTCTCTTATTGGGATGATGAGTGGGTCTTTTCTAAGCTTTATGAAGCCCTTTCAGATCCTTCAGTACCAGAAGAGTTAAGACTTAAAATAAAAAGCTTCTTAGATAGAAACGGGCCAAAAGTAGTTTATGAAGAAATCTCTTTCCAAGACAGCGAATCTAGGATAGAAGAAAATGTATTGGAACTGACAAAATATGGAATTCCGGAAAACTCAATTTACCCATTTTCTGAATCTATTAGAATTATAGATAAGCAAAAGATTAAGATAAGGAGCAAAAACAATAAAGAGAAAAATTTAAGAGACTTTTCTAGCACATTACTTAATGTAATTCCTTCAGTGATATATATTAGAAGAATTTATGTTGACAATATTTATGCTAAAAAAGCGAGGGATATTTTAAGTTGATAAAACTAGTCCTTACTGATGTTGATGGCACTCTAACTATTGAAAGAGGCACTTACGAAATTGATCTAGATGCGATTAGAGCCTTAAGGGAATTAGAAAAATATGGAATAAAAGTTGGCCTTGTAAGTGGAAACTCTTATCCAGTATTAAGAAGTTTATATACATATTTTAATTTCCATGGAGGTTTAGTAGCTGAAAACGGCTGTGTAGTATATTATAATAAAATGATAAAAGTTTGCGAAGATATCAATAAGAGTCTAATAAAAGAATTTGAGACAAAGTTTAATGTTAAAGGGTCTTGGCAAAATGAGTTCAAATGTTGTGATTTATCCTTTACTCCACCTATTTTAACTCAAGAAATGATAGAGTGGGCTAAGTCAAAAGGCCTTTACATTAAAACTAGTGGCTATGCAATTCATATATCAAAGTCAATTTCTGGTAAAGGCATAGGTGTAAGAAAGCTTATCGAACTACATAATTTAAGCAAAGAAGAAGTATTAGGCATAGGGGATTCCAGCACTGATAAAGAATTCCTAGAAGAAGTAGGAATAAAAGTTGTAGTTGGAAATGCTGATGATGAGGTTAAAAAAATAGCAAACTATATTACTGCAAACAAAAGTGGAAAAGGTGTAGTAGAAGTAGTTGAAAAGATACTAAAAGGTGAAATAAATGGCAGAAGAAATTGAAGAGCTTATATATAAATATGCACTCCAAAACGCTTATAAGCATGGAGGGAAGGCTCAAGACAAAGCAGTAGTGAGCAAAATTTTTGCAGAAAGGCCAGATTTAAGATCTAGGGCTAAGGAAATTGCTGAGTTAGCAAAGAAAGTGATAGAAAAAGTGAACTCAATGACGCTTGAGGATCAGCTAAAAGAGCTTAAGGAAAAATACCCAGAATTACTTGAGGAAAAGAAGAAAGAAGAAACTAAAAAGACTTTGCCCCCTATTAAGGTTGAAGGTAGTTTTGTAACGAGGTTCGCTCCTAACCCTGATGGCCCCTTACATTTAGGCAATGCAAGAGCTGCTATAATCTCATATAAATATGCTGAAATGTATCATGGGACTTTCATACTAAGATTTGATGATACTGACCCAAAGATTAAGAAGCCAATAAAGGAAGCATATGATTGGATTAGGGAGGATTTGCGTTGGTTAGGAATAAAATGGGATAAAGAAGTAAAAGCCTCAGAAAGGCTTGAGCTTTATTACTCAATAGCAAAAGAACTGATAAGCAAAGGATATGCTTATGTTGATACTTGTAAAGAAGAGGAATTCAAAAAAATGAGGGATGAAGGAAAGCCTTGTCCTAATAGGTTAAAGTCGCCAGAAGACAATCTTGCCTTATTTGAAAAGATGCTAAATGGAGAGTTTAAAGAAGGAGAGGCTGTTGTGAGGCTAAAAACAGATCTTAGTTTGCCAGATCCTTCGCAAAGAGATTGGGTTTTGCTCAGAATAGTTGACGTTAAAAAGAACCCTCATCCAATAACTGGAGATAAATATTGGATTTGGCCAACCTATAATTTCGCTAGTGCAGTAGACGATCACGACCTAGGTATTACCCATATTTTTAGAGGAAAGGAGCATGAAGTAAATGCTGAGAAGCAAAAATGGATTTACAACTATATGAATTGGAAATATCCTTATGTAGAGGAATTTGGGAGGCTAAAGTTAGAAGGATTTATGATGAGCAAATCAAAAATAAGGACTGTTCTAGAGCAAGGGGCAACTATTGACGATCCTAGATTGCCTACATTAGCAGGATTAAGGAGAAGGGGGATTTTGCCAGAGACTATAATAGAGACCATAATTGATGTTGGGCTTAAAATCTCGGATGCTACAATAAGCTTTGATAATTTAGCTGCATTAAACAGAAAGAAGCTTGACCCTATTGCAAAAAGGCTAATGTTCGTTTCAGAGCCAAAAGAATTCGTGATTGAAATACCAGAGCCAATTACTGCAAGAATTCCTTATAATCCTAATAATCCGAATATGGGATATAGGGAAATAACAGTTTTCCCAAATGATATTATATATTTAGAAAAGAGGGACGCGGAAGAAGGCTCAATAATTAGGCTTATGGAATTATGTAATGTTAAAGTTGAAGGTAACAAGTTAGTTTTCCATAGTAAAGGCATAGAAGATGCAAAGAAAGTTGGAGCAAAGATCATTCAGTGGGTTAAGAAAAATGAAGCTGTTAATGTTGAAGTATTTGTTCCAGACCCTAAGGAAGAAAAACCGCCAATTAAAGGTTTTGGAGAGAAGGTAATAAGCTCTCTTAATGTCGGTGAGATAGTGCAATTTATAAGATTTGGATTTGTAAGGGTGGATAATAAGTTAAACGAAGAAATTAAGGTAATATTCTCGCATGAGTAACTTTATTAATTTGGCAAATCTATGTTATTCTCGCGTGACGAAAAGAGGAGGAGGATGAACGCATGTCCAAACCCTCTTATGTAAAATTTGATGTACCAGAAGACTTGGCAAACAAAGTATTGGAAGCAATGAGAAAGGCCAAAGAAACTGGAAAAATAAGGAAAGGGACAAATGAAACCACAAAAGCAGTTGAAAGGGGTCAAGCAAAGCTAGTGGTAATTGCAATGGATGTTCAGCCAGAAGAAATAGTTGCGCATCTTCCATTATTATGTGATGAAAAGAAAATCCCATATGTCTATGTACCATCAAAGAAAGCCCTAGGTGAAGCTTGTGGTTTACAAGTAGCTGCAGCATCAGCAGCCATTATTGATCCGGGCGAAGCAAAAGATTTAGTTGATGAGATTATAAAAAGAGTTGAAGAAATAAGAGGGAAAGGGCAAAGCTAATCAGTTTTTTGTAATCTTTCATTTTTAAATCTTATACTTACAGCGGGCCCGCCGGGATTTGAACCCGGGATCTTGGGCTCCGGAGGCCCACGCTTTATCCAAGCTAAGCTACGGGCCCTTTAAAGTCTTTAAGTTTATATCGTATTTCAGAATAATAATATTTTGTAATGGCTAAACAGATTACACTTTTCGATTTTAACATAAAGAAGGAAAGCAGAAAACAGGAGGAAGAGGCTAAGCAAGAGTTAAAGGTTGAGACCAAACATGAAGAAAGGCCTAAACAAAGAGAATGGCTTAAAGAAGCAGAAGAGGGGAAAACTTACTTCCTTTTGCAAGTTGACTACGATGGTAAAAAGTCTAAGGCAGTTTGCAAGCTTTATGACAAAGAAACTAAGAAGATTTATGTGCTTTATGATAATACAAATCACAAACCTTACTTTTTAACTGACATTGAGCCAGATAAAGTAAATAAAATTCCGAAAATAATAAGGGATCCCTCCTTTGATCATATTGAGACAGTTACTAAGATAGATCCCTACACGGGGAATAAGATTAGACTCACAAAGATAGTTGTTAAAGACCCATTAGCAGTTAGAAGAATGAGGAGTTCTGTTCCTAAAGCATACGAAGCTCACATAAAGTATTTTAACAACTACATTTACGACTTAGGCCTTATCCCTGGCCTTCCATATGTTGTAAAAAATGGAAAACTTGAGCAAGTAAATCCGGAATTAAAGGGCGAAGAAGTAGAAGAGATTAAAAAAGCTTTTAGCGATTCCGACCAAATGACAAAAGAGGCAGTAAATGATTGGATTCCCATCTTTGAGTCTGAAGTGCCAGATGTGAAGAGAGTTGCAATAGATATTGAGGTTTATACACCAGTAAAAGGAAGAGTTCCAGATCCAGAAAAGGCAGAGTTTCCAATAATAAGTATTGCCTTAGCTGGGAATGACGGCTTAAAGAAAGTTCTTGTTTTATTAAGAGAAGACGTTAATTCCACAGTTTCAAAGCATGAGGTTGAAGTGGAAACTTTCAAAACTGAGAAAGATTTGCTAAAGAGGTTCTTTGAGATCATAACTGATTACCCAGTTGTTTTAACGTTTAACGGTGATGATTTCGATATACCCTACATTTACTATCGTGCGTTAAAGCTGAACTTTTTGCCAGAAGAAATTCCTTTTGCTGTTTCTGGAGATGAAGGGAAATATCTTGCAGGCCTTCATATAGACCTTTATAAGTTCTTCTTTAACAAGGCTGTTAGGAACTATGCTTTCGAAGGAAAGTACAGCGAATATAACCTTGATGCAGTAGCAACTGCTTTACTTGGAATTTCAAAAGTTAAGCTAGATACATTAATTAGCTTTCTAGATCTTGATAAACTAATTGAGTACAACGCCAGAGACGCTGAAATTACACTTAAGCTAACAACGTTTAATAACAACCTTGTGTGGAAGTTAATTATATTATTGGCTAGAATATCAAAGATGGGATTGGAGGAGCTAACAAGAACTGAAGTTTCAACATGGATAAAGAATTTGTATTATTGGGAGCATAGGAGAAGAAATTGGCTCATTCCTTTAAAAGAGGAAATATTAGCTAGGTCTAGTGAAATAAAGACTTCAGCAATAATTAAAGGGAAGAGATATAAAGGTGCTGTAGTTATAGACCCCCCAGCAGGTATATTCTTTAATGTTGTAGTGCTAGACTTTGCTTCCCTGTATCCCTCTATAATAAGGAACTGGAATATTAGTTATGAAACAGTAGATGTTGAAGGCTGTAAAAAGATAGAATATGTAAGAGATGAGACAGGAGTAACTTTGCATACTATATGTCTAGATAAACCCGGAATTACTGCAGTAATAACTGGATTACTAAGAGACTTCAGAGTTAAAGTATATAAGAAGAAAGCAAAGTCGCCAAATATATCTGAAGAGCAAAGATCTGTATATGATGTAGTCCAAAGAGCAATGAAAGTATTCATAAATGCTACTTATGGAGTTTTTGGAGCAGAGAATTTCCCACTATATGCCCCTGCAGTGGCCGAAAGTGTAACTGCTTTAGGAAGATTTGTAATTACTACTACTATAAATTATGCTAAGTCTTTGGGAGTTCAAGTGTTGTATGGAGATACGGACTCAATGTTCTTGTGGAATCCTCCAAAAGAAAAACTTGAAAATATAATAAAGTTCGTAAAGGAGAAATTTGGTTTAGATTTGGAGATTGATAAGACATACAAATTTGTAGCCTTCTCAGGGTTAAAGAAGAATTATTTAGGCGTATATCCTGATGGGAAAACTGACATTAAAGGAATGCTGGCAAAGAAAAGAAATACACCAGAATTTATTAAAAAAGAGTTCAATGAAATAAAGAATTTAATTGTATCTATAAATTCTCCTGATGATATTCCTAAGATTAGAGACGAACTAGAAGCAAAGATCAAGGAGATATATGAGAAACTCAAACATAAAGGATACAATTTAGATGAATTAGCCTTTAGAGTTATGTTATCTAAGCCATTAGAAAGTTATACTAAAACTACTCCGCAACATGTTAAAGCTGCATTGCAACTAAAAGCTTTTGGAATAACAGTCTTGCCTAGAGATATTATAATGTTCGTGAAAGTAAAAAGCAAAGATGGTGTAAAACCAGTTCAATTGGCTAAATTGAGCGAAATAGACGTTGATAAATATATTGAAACTGTCAGAACAACATTTGAGCAAGTATTAAAAGCGTTTGGAATAAACTGGAGCAAATTCACAACAACATCTATAGACTCATTCTTTAACTATACTAAAAAGTGATTTACTTATTCTTCCTCTTCAACTTCTTCTCGTTGCTGAGGAGACGTTATTTGCTTAGCATATTCTAAAATTTCTTTTTCAGTTTTCTCATCTACATATAATGAAACCACATACACCCTCTTGTCTTTGAAGTCCGAATCCACCCATTCGTTATCGAAGCTTATTACAAATACCGGTATCTCTATGATAGCTTCGTTCTTTGACTTCCCTTTTATGTAATTTTTGAATGTATCATAAGTTTGTGGCTTAAGTGGTAGTGGCAAATGTATTTCGTGAACGTCTTTCATTATTATAAAATCTGAGGAGTTCTCATTCCACTCTTTTAGAGCTTCATTTGCAATGCTCCTTAGGACGCTTGCAAGATCTCCTTCAACTACATCTTTTTTAGATACATTTCCATTCTCACTTTTTATTACAATTACTTTCATTTATGTTCACCAATTACATAAAGGTAAATTTGGTGAGTCATCCCTCTATCTTCAACCTTTACAACCTCTTTTGGTATCCAACCTCTCATTTCAAACTCATGAGAAACTACTCTAGTTCCAGGCTTTAACTCTTTTTCTAGTTTAGGCTTTAACATTTCATTTACGTTCGTTAGCAAGAACATTGTCACAATAGTTGCTTCAGATATATCAACCTCAAAGAAGTTACCTTTAATTACTACAACCTTGTTTTCTACTCCATTCCTCTTTATGTTCTCTAGAGCCTCTTTTATTCTTTCATCATTAATTTCTATTCCTACTGCCTTCTTTACGTTAAATTCCTTTGCTGCTGTAATAATTATTCTTCCATCACCACAGCCTAAATCATATACTATGTCTTCTGGCCCTGCTTTTGCTATTTCTAACATTTTCTTAACTACTGGCTCGGGGGTTGGTACATATGGTACATGTGGTATATAGCTCACTTTAACCACTAAAACAATTTATTGGGCTAAGACATTTTTAATTTTTTCAAGTGCCTGCTTTTTGCCTTCCTCTGGGTCTGGCTCTAACTTTTGAGGGTCAAATGGCATTTGCGTTAATATTGGTATAATTTTCCCGTCATCAGTCTCTAAGAAAAGCTGTGGCAAGAATGTTGCCCCAAACTCATCTTTTTCTCCATAGTCCGCTAAAAATGCATAGTCCTCATTCCTTATTTCTTTTTCTACATTGAGTTCTTTGCTTAAATCTTCTAATACCTTTAAAAATGGCTTATGCGATGGGTGAGATTCAGACGTTACCAAAATCAGTTTTTTAGCCTTCATCCATTAAAAGTAAAAACAATAGTTTAAAACGGTGTTGGTTTTGCTCACTAAGCTAAGAAAACAATCAAAGAAGCTCTTGCAACCAATAGCTAAGGGGTTTGTAAAAGCAAAAATAACTGCTAATGCAGTAACACTGCTAGGTTTTCTAATCTCTTTCCTATATTTAGGTATAATGCTCTATTTAAGAAATGCAATTTTAGGCATAGTATTGCTTGCCTTATCTGCTTTTATGGATGCTCTAGATGGCGAAATAGCTAGAATGAGTGGAAAAGCTGGACCTAAAGGTAGTTTTCTAGATAGTAGCTTGGATAGAATAGAGGACATAAATTATATATCTGGTTTATACGCTTTAGGCTATAATCCACTAATCTTAGGAATTTTAATAGGAGTTTCTTTAGTAATCCCTTATTTAAGGGCAAAAGGCGAATCTTTAGGGCTAAAGATGGAGGGCAGAGGAATAATTGAGAGGGGAGAAAGAATTATCTCTCTACTTCTTCTTTTAATCCTCTATCTTTTCTCTTTCCAGATCTCATATTACTTCCTCCTTATTTTCCTTATACTTTCTATAATAACTGTGATTCAAAGATTTATTGCCGTTTACTCTAATTTGCCGTAATAATGTTGCAATGGGTTTGAAGTGCCACAAGAGTCTACACATAGTCCTAGCTCTTTCATTTTGCTACAAGAATACACAATGTATTTTGTCTTTTTGTCTCCGCGATACTTTTTTGCCAATTCTTCTGAGAACCTTTCAGCATTCTTATAATCTCCAATATCTAAGAAATAAACGACAAGGACTGAAGTTTCAATTGGACTATGTTCTTTCTTATTTATCAAGTTAAGGATGCATGGCGGAGTCCTTCTTCCCTTTAATTCATCAGCCATTTTCCTAACTTCTTCTGGGATGTTTTCATATTTGATATTTACAGCTTCATATAGCATATCCCTTATTTTATAAGCAATAATTTTGGCAACTTCATCCTTGGTTAGAAACACCTTGCCATCTTTTAATATCTTCGTGGAAAGCGAGAAGTCTTCATCCTCTTTTCTAATATCCTTTGTAACTTTGAGATAATCAATAAAATTCATTGAGAACTTGAATGGGACTATGAGTGTCTTTTTCTTCTCTTTACGCTTAATCAATAAGTTTTCTGAATTAATACGTAGCGATGCGAGTTCTGGAAAGTTTTCACTTAAACTGTTTAAGTATTTGGCAATTTCAAGCAACGCTTCCTCTTTTTCACTTAGCAAACTTTTCTCCATTAGTTCTGTCTCTCTCTCAACAAATTTCTTCTTTAAAAGCTCATTATCTAGAGCTGCTACTAAATATAAAGTAGTGTAAAAGACTAAGATAGAATCCTTAATTTTATCGTAGGGCTCTAATTCCTCATCCTTAAGGATTTTATTAACTCTTTTTTTAGCTTCCTCCTTGTAGAAATTATTTGTTGATAGAATATAATCTAGTGTAACTCCCCCTGCATATTTCTTCAGCTCTTCTTCTAAGGGTTTTAAAATTGGATATTTCCTATAATCTATGACTACCTGCAATCCTTTTATTACACTTAAGGCTTAAGTTTTTATAAGCTTATTACCTTATCGGTTTATTATATGAAAGTCTTTGTAGCCTCAGCTTGGCCATATGTAAATGCAGTACCACATTTAGGAAATTTGATAGGCTCTGTACTTTCTGCAGACGTTTTTGCTAGATATGCTAGGCTAAAGTATGGAAGAGAAAACGTAATCTTTGTGAGCGGAAGCGATGAACATGGTACTCCAATAGAAGTTGAGGCAAGGAAAAGAAATGTAAACCCAAAGGAGCTAACTGATCAAGCTCATGAATATGATAGAAAGTTGTTTTTAGAAACATGGGAAATTAGTTATGATAATTACACTAGGACGGAGTCGGAAATTCATAAACAGTTTGTTCAACAGTTCCTTTTGAAATTGCAAAAGTATATTAAGGTTGAAGAAGACGAAATTCCTTATTGTGAATATGATAAACTCTATTTGCCAGATAGATTTGTAAAGGGCACATGTCCTTATTGTGGTTTTGAAGATGCAAGAGGAGATCAATGTGACAACTGTGGCAGATTATTAACTCCTAAAATGTTAATTAATCCTAAGTGCGTCCTTTGTGGCAGAACGCCAGTATTCAAAAAGACCAAGCACTGGTTCTTTGACCTTTCTGAGTTTAGCAAAGAGATTGAGGAGTGGATAAAGAACTCTAAGACAATGCCAGAAAATGTAAAGTCTGTAGCGTTAAGCTGGATAAAAGAGGGTTTAAAGCCAAGAAGTATAACTAGGGATAACGCTTGGGGAATTCCAGCACCATTTGAAGGTGCAGAGGGGAAAACAATTTACGTATGGTTTGACGCTTTATTGGGTTATATATCTGCTACTATAGAATATTTCAAAAAGAAAGGAGAAGATGAAGAATGGAAGAAGTTCTGGTTTGGAAATGACGTAAAAAGCTATTATTTCATTGGCAAGGATAATATTCCATTTCACGCAGTTATTTTCCCAGCAATGTTAATGGCCTCTGGAGAGAATTACGTTTTACCCACAGTTATAGCTTCAACAGAATATTTACTTTATGAAGGTCAGAAGTTTAGTAAAAGCAGAAGAATAGGAGTTTGGATTGATGAAGCTCCTTATCTTTTAGACATAGAATACTGGAGGTTTGTCTTAATTAGATTGAGGCCAGAAGAAAGGGATACAAGCTTTACATGGAGAGAGGCGCTAAGGATTATAAATACAGAACTAAATGACGATATAGGCAACTACGCTAATAGAGTCTTAAGTATGGTAAATAGATACTTCAGTGGCGAATTGTCAGGAATAGCAGAAAACAAACTAACTGATGAGGACAAGAGGTTCATTGAGGAAATTAAGGAAGCGCCAAAAAGGATGGGAGAGCTGTTTGAGCAAGGAAAGTTAAAAGCTGGAAGCGAAGAGATATTAAAGTTAGCTAGAGAAGGAAATGCATATTTAAATCAAAGAGCACCTTGGAATTTAGTAAAGAAAGACAAGGAGGAGGCAGGCTCTGTTTTAACTATTGCAACAAATTCACTAAGGACGATTTCAATAATGCTATATCCAATAATGCCATCTTATGCAGAAAAATTATACAGAATGCTAGGGTTAACCAACATAGAGAAAGAGAAATGGGATGAGGCAGGAGAACTAAAGTTGAATAAAGGTCATAAAATTGGCGAAGTAAAATTACTATTCACAAAGGTGGAATTAAGCGCCGAAGAAATAGAGAAAAAACTTGCTGAAGTAAGGAAAGACTTAGAAAAAATAAGACCTACCTTATTGCGTTAACTCTACATAAGCTATAACTGGCTCGAATTTTCTTCCTCTCCCTTCATAGAATTTACTAAACATTTCGTAGAAGTGAAGCCTCATGTCTTGTATGAACACAATTAATCCTTCTAATGCTATGGCAAGTAAGTTTCCTATAATTAGTATGACTATTGCAGCAGGATTTATGAAAACTGCAGTTAATGATGTGGGTGATCCAGCAGCTAGGAAGGCCATGTAAGAGAACGCATATAATATGTAGTAATGTGCTATTGCAAACACTAAGACACGTATAAATGATATTGTATTAGAAAGTAATAGCAAACCTAGTTCAAACCCTCCTTCTATGAATCCAAAGACTATTGCAGATCCTATGCTTGCATGCTCATGTTTTTTGAGAATATAGGCTTTTGCTGCCCAATTGTAAATCAAGCCAATTTCTATCCAAATTACTAAAATGTCAGCTAATAATTGCACATTTTGAGGAGCAGGTGTGCCAGAATGGAATATAAAGTATGAAATTCCTCCTAATAGTGTAGCTTCCTGTCCTTGATAGTTTGATATATTGGTAAATCCATAAGTGAATATAATAAGTGGCACTATGTACACTATAAATAACGGAAGTCTATCGAAGATCAGATACTCTTTATCTTTCTTTTTAATAGCGTTAATTACACCTAACAGTGTACTAGCAAATAATAATACTGAACCTAGTAATAATGAGAGTAATATCGTATTTATTATTGCTTGTGAACCGGTTGGAAGTATTGCACTTAATTTTTGGTATACTGATTCTGGTATAGGCCATATATAATAAAGTGGGCCTACTGGATATGCTGAATTGTTAAGTAGCTCTCTAAGTCCTCCTACTGGTAAAGGACCAAAAAACTCTCTGGCTAAAAGCCCAGTAACCATTGCAACAATGCTTGAGTAGATTAAGACTAACGAGAGTTTTACCGTGTTTTCGCTTCCTCTCTTTTTGCCGTAATTGTAAAACCAAATTGAGAATAGTAAAAGAACTAAAGCATTGCCAAAATCTGGGAACATTAAACCAAAAAGGAATGGAAAAGTGATTATTAAAAATATTGTTGGTGATATCTCCCAATATGAGGGAGTTCCATAATACTCTATTACCGATTCCAATGGCTGTATTGAACGAGGTAATCTAACATAAGTTGGTGGCTCTTCTTCTTCTGCAAATCTTTTTGGATATTCATAAGTTAAGAACGCGATTTTGTCTAACATACTAGAAAGTTTTTTAAGTGATTTCTCTGGTACGTATCCTTCAACTTGTATGTAATAATTAGAAACTCTAGCTTTTGAAAGCATATTCATTGCGTCTCTAATGGTAAGTAATTTTCCGTAAATCTCCTTGATTGTCTTTTCTTCTTCTCTAATTTTCTTTGATAGTTCCTCTCTTCTCTCTGTTAGAATTTCTTGAATAGCTTTGATGCGCTCTTGAATGTTATTATAATATGCTTGTGGCGCCATTAGATCTGGCGTTTCAAATCTTCTTACTCCCATTTCCTTTAGCTTCTCCTCTAATTTAGAGCCTTTCTTTCCTATAATTAAGCAAGCAAACTTTGGGTTTTTATCAGTAGAAATTTGTTGCGAAACTACTAGGAACTCTTTTTCTAACTCTCTCATTTGCTGTTCCGTTAAAACTGCAAGTGCTATTTCAAATCGGGTAGTGCTATAAAGTAATTTTAAATCTATGCCAACATCCTTAAAGGGCTCTACTTCTGCTAATTGGGATTTTAATGTATCTAACTCCCCCTTTAGCTTTCCTATCTCCTCTAGTAAATCCTTGTATTTATTTTCTATATCTCCGGATTCTTTAAATGTAGTAGCGGAAGACTCAAACCAATCATTAACTTTCATTTTTCCTTGAGGTTCTATTATAAGTCCTCCAAGTTCCATTAGGATTTTTAGTTTATTTATGTGCTCATTTACTTCACCCAAATTCCTTCTTGCTTCCTCTAATCTTTGCTCTGATATTGGCTGTTTAGGTTCACTAGGCTCAAATTCTTTAAATAAGAGAAGCTTCGTCACTAACTCGTTCAGTTTATTTTTTGGCGCTAATATTTCAACTCTTGCCATCGTCTCGGGAAGGATCACTGTAATTCATTATGTTAAATCCCATAAAGGTTAAAAATATTTAACTTAATTTGTCATGATTTTCTGCGATGGGGAAAATTTTAGTTATTGGGGATAGATATACAGTAAGTCTTTTCAGGCTAATTGGCGCAGAAAGCTTGGTTTTAGACGATCCAATGAAGCTGGAAGAAACACTTATAAAATTAAGAAAAAGGGAGGATTTAGACTTAATACTTATTTCCAATGATTTATATGCTCCAGTAAAAGAGAAAATCGATTCAATATTGTTAGATCAAAAGAAGCCAATAATTACCATTATTCCTTCTCCATTTAGTGAAGCGAAGCCAATTGATGTAAAAGGTTTAATACTTAAAGCGCTAGGATTTGGGTGATAGAAATTGGTGTCTTTTGAAGAGCTATTGAATTTTTCATTAGATGAAGAAAAAAATAAAATTAATGAGGAATTTAAAAAAATTCTTACAGAAGTAAATCAAATTGTTGAGGAAAATTACAGAGAAGTTCTAAGGGATTATACAGCAAAAATAAACGATTTAATAAATAAGAGTGCTGAGAGGATAAGAGGGGAAACGGCTAAGCTAGAAATAGAAAATAGAAGAGTAATAAGTAAGCAAATGGATTTCTGGATAGAGAATGTAAGAGAAAGTGCAAAGAAAATGCTTCAAGATTATATAAAAACAGAAAAATATAGAAAAAGTTTAGAGTCTATAATTTCTAGAGAAGTTACTGAAGGATCAATAATCTACTGCTCTCCTTCAGATCAAGGAACCGTCACCAGCATAATAAAGGCGAAGAAGATTAATGCCAAAGTTGTTGCTGATGAAAAAATTGTAGGAGGGATTAAAATTTACTATCCAGATAAAAGCTTATTAAAGGATTATACGCTTGAAACAATTTTAAGCCAAGTTTTTGATGATATAAGAGACGAAGTAGCTAAAATTTTGTTCGGTGAGTAAAAATGCCCATGGAAGGAAGAGTTGTTAGGGTAAACGGGCCATTGGTTGTAGCTGACGGAATGAGAGAAGCACAAATGTTCGAAGTAGTATATGTAGGAGATCTTAAGTTAGTTGGTGAAATTACAAGAATCGAAGGAGATAGGGCATTTATACAAGTTTATGAAAACACTGATGGCATAAAGCCTGGAGACAAGGTATATAGATCTGGTGCCCCTCTTTCTGTGGAATTAGGCCCTGGAATGATTGGTCAAATATATGATGGCCTTCAAAGGCCATTAAGCGCAATTGCCCAAATTACTAAATCGCCTTTTGTAGCTAGGGGAATATCAATCCCTGCTTTAGATAGGCAAAAGAAATGGCACTTCGTTCCTAAAATGAAGCCCGGAGATAAAGTTTCTCCAGGAGATATATTGGGTGTAGTTCAAGAAACAGACTTAGTTGAGCACAGAATATTGGTGCCTCCTAACGTTCACGGAACATTAAAAGAAATAGCAAAAGAAGGAGATTACACAGTTGAGGAAAACATTGCAATAGTAGATATGAATGGTGACGAAGTTCCATTAAAGATGTATCATAAATGGCCAGTAAGGGTTCCAAGGCCATATAAGGAGAAATTGGAGCCTGTTGAGCCTTTGCTCACTGGCATAAGGGTATTAGATACAATATTCCCAATTGCTAAGGGTGGAACTGCTGCAATTCCCGGGCCTTTTGGAAGTGGTAAAACAGTAACATTGCAAAGTTTAGCGAAGTGGTCGGCTGCAAAAATTGTAATATACGTAGGATGTGGCGAAAGAGGGAATGAAATGACTGATGAACTAAGATCGTTCCCGAAGCTTAAAGACCCGTGGACTGGGAAGCCACTTTTGATGAGAACTATATTAATTGCAAACACAAGTAATATGCCAGTTGCTGCAAGAGAGTCAAGCATTTATGTAGGAGTTACTATAGCTGAATACTTCAGAGATCAAGGATATGACGTTTTATTAGTTGCTGACTCAACAAGTAGGTGGGCAGAAGCATTAAGAGACTTAGGCGGAAGAATGGAAGAAATGCCAGCTGAAGAAGGGTTCCCAAGCTATCTGCCATCTAGATTAGCAGAATATTACGAAAGGGCTGGAAGAGTTATCGCATTAGGAAACCCAGAAAGATATGGTTCAGTCACTATAGCTTCAGCAGTTTCTCCACCTGGTGGAGACTTCACAGAACCAGTCACTAGCAATACTTTAAGGTTTGTGAGGGTCTTCTGGCCTTTAGACGTATCCTTAGCTCAAGCTAGACATTACCCAGCCATTAATTGGATTCAAGGCTTCTCAGCTTACGTCGATTTAGTCGCTCAATGGTGGCATAAGAACGTTGATCCCAATTGGAAAGAAATGCGTGATACAATGATGAAAGTCTTAATCAGAGAAGACGAGTTAAAGCAAATAGTTAGATTAGTAGGGCCAGAATCATTAGCAGAGAAGGATAAGCTGATCCTTGAGACTGCCAAACTAATAAAGGATGCATTCCTTAAGCAGAACGCTTATGATGATATTGATGCTTTCTCTTCGCCACAAAAGCAAGTTAGAATAATGAGGCTAATATACATCTTCTATAACCAAGCTCAAGATTTAATATCAAAAGGAGTACCATTAAAGAAGATATTAGATAAAGTTGGCCCAATAGAGCCTGAGATAATAAGAATCAAATACACAATAAAGAATGATGAACTGTATAAGATTGACGAAATAGAGAATAAGTTAAAAGCCGCTTTTGATTCATTGTTAAAAGAGGTGAGCTAAATGAGCATGCTTAACGTAAGGGAATATTCAAACATTTCGATGATAAAAGGCCCATTAGTAGCTGTACAAGGAGTGACAGACGCTTCTTACAATGAACTAGTAGAAGTAGAAATGCCAGATGGAACAAAAAGAAGAGGTTTGGTTGTTGATTCTCAATTAGGTGTTGCACTTGTCCAAGTATTTGAAGGTACAACTGGGATATCTCCAACTGGTTCTAAAGTTAGATTCCTTGGCAGAGGCTTAGAAGTTAAAATTTCAGAAGAAATGCTAGGAAGAATCTTTAACCCATTAGGTGAGCCGTTAGATGGCGGTCCACCAGTTATTAGTGGAGAGAAAAGAAATATTAATGGAGATCCAATAAACCCTGCAGCAAGAGAATATCCGGAAGAATTCATACAAACTGGCATTTCTGCAATTGATGGGCTAAACTCATTACTTAGAGGTCAAAAGTTGCCTATATTTAGTGGTAGTGGACTTCCAGCTAATATATTAGCAGCACAAATCGCAAAACAAGCTACTGTAAGGGGAGAAGAAAGCAACTTTGCAGTTGTCTTTGCAGCTATTGGCGTTAGATATGACGAGGCATTGTTCTTCAGGAAGTTCTTTGAGGAGACTGGCGCAATAAATAGGGTTGCAATGTTTGTGACATTAGCAAATGATCCTCCATCATTAAAGATTCTAACGCCAAGAACAGCATTAACTTTAGCTGAGTATTTGGCTTTTGAAAAAGACATGCATGTACTAGCAATACTTATTGATATGACTAATTATTGTGAAGCACTAAGAGAGCTAAGTGCTGCAAGGGAGGAAGTACCAGGCAGAGGTGGTTACCCCGGGTACATGTATACTGATTTAGCTACAATTTACGAGAGAGCTGGAAAAGTGATTGGCAAAAAAGGTTCAATAACTCAAATGCCAATTCTGACAATGCCTAATGACGACATGACTCATCCAATTCCAGACTTAACTGGTTATATTACTGAAGGACAAATTGTGTTAGATAGATCATTATTCAACAAGGGCATATATCCGCCTATAAACGTCTTAATGAGCTTATCAAGGCTAATGAAAGATGGCATTGGGGAAGGGAAGACTAGAGAGGATCACAAAGATTTAGCAAATCAGTTGTTTGCTGCTTATGCTAGAGCTCAAGAAATAAGGGGTTTAGCTGCTATTGTTGGTGAAGACAGCTTATCTGAAGTTGATAGAAAGTACTTACTATTTGCAGAGGCATTTGAGAGGAGATTTATAGCTCAAGGAGTAAATGAGAATAGGAGCATTGAAACTACACTAGATATAGGTTGGGAAGTTTTATCAATACTTCCAGAATCTGAGCTTTCACTTATAAGATCCGAGTACATAAAGAAGTATCATCCTAACTATCGTGGTAAGAAATGAGCTCAAGGAAAATTTTACCTACAAAGATTAATCTGATAAATCTCAGAAGACAAATTAGGTTAACAAGAACTATAAAAAGGTTATTAGAGAATAAAAGAGAAGTTCTTTTAATTTATCTTAGAGAATATGCAGCAGAATATGAAAGGCTTTACGGAGAAGTAAGCAAAGTTCTAAAAGATGTGTATTCTACGTATTTGCTAGGCGTAAGTGAAGAAGGAATTTCAACAATAGAAAGGTATGCAGACTCAATACCTGCATCCCTCCAAGTTAAAAGTGATATAAAAGTTCTTTTTGGCGTTAAAATCCCTATTGTTAAACTGGATGAAAGTAGTATCCAGCCTCAGCCATTTGGAGATATAGAAATTTCACCCTATATAATAAAATCAAGAGAGGAAATGGCGGAAGTATTTAAGAAAATCTTAGAATTAGTTGAAATGGAATCAGCTATAAGGTCTTTGACAGCTGAGCTTAGAAAGACTCAAAGGCTAATAAATGCTATTGACTCATACATTTTGCCTTATTATACTTCTTCTGCGAAATATATAAAAGGTGTTTTAGATGATAGAACTAGAGAAGAGTTTGTTCGACTGAAAATGATACGTAAAGTGTTGCAAAGGAGGAGAGGGGAAAATGTCGGAAGTTGATAAATATGTAAGCATTTTAAAAACTAGGCTAGATCAAAAAAAGAGTGAAATCATTTCAAAAATAAACTTAGAGTATGAAAAAACTTTAAAGCAAAGGCTTTCGGACTTAGAAAAACTAAAGGAAAATATTTTAAAGGAAGTTCAGAAATAATAACTCGGTGCATTAATATGAAGAGAATTTGGCTACCGCTCCTTTTATTGCCTATTCTAGCAACAGCAGCAGTTTTTTCTGCTCAAGCTACTACAACACCTCCTCAAGATACCCCTCAAGGATTTGAAGGATTAAATATAGGTGCAGGATTAGCAATAGGTTTAGCAGCAATAGGTGCGGGAGTTGCAGTAGGAATGGCAGCAGCTGCAGGTATTGGAGTTTTAACAGAAAGGAGAGATATGTTTGGTACAATTCTAATTTTCGTAGCTATAGGAGAAGGAATAGCAGTATATGGCATATTATTTGCAGTATTAATGTTGTTCGGTAAGTTCTAAAAGGTAAAAATGTTTTTTAATCTCTTATTCTTTTCCTTTTCCAAATGAAGGTTTTAAGAGAAAAGTGGGAGAAGAACTTTAGTGAATGGTTTGACTGGGTTTTAAGAGAGGCTGAAATCTACGATTATGGAAGATATCCCGTTAAAGGTATGGGAGTATGGATGCCTTATGGATTTAAAATCAGGCAAAATGTAATTCAGCTTATAAGGAAATTATTGGATGAGACTGGGCATGAAGAAGTATTGTTCCCAATTTTAATCCCTGAAGATCTTCTTAAAAAAGAGAGTGAACATATAAGAGGATTCGAAAATGAGGTGTTTTGGGTTACTAAAGGCGGTTCTCAAGATCTAGATGTAAAGTTGGCATTAAGGCCAACTAGCGAAACAGCAATAACTTATATGGAAAGCTTTTGGATTAAAAGTTACAAGCAATTGCCAAAGAAATACTATCAAATTGTTAGTGTCTTCAGATATGAAACTAAAGCAACTAGGCCAATGATTAGGCTAAGAGAAGTTACAACGTTTAAAGAAGCTCATACTCTTCATGAAACTTATGAGGATGCAGCGAAACAAGTTGAGGAAGCAGTAAATATTTATAAGAAGTTCTTTGACGAATTAGGAATTCCTTATGTTATTTCTCAAAGGCCCGAATGGGATAAATTTGCTGGTGCAGAATACACAATTGCCTTTGACACAATAATGCCTGATTCAAGGGTTTTGCAGATTGGGACTGTTCATCACTTAGGCCAGCACTTCACTAAAGCCTTTGACTTTAAAATTCAGAAAAGAGATGGAACTTTAGATTATCCTCATCAGACAAGCTATGGAATTTCTGATAGAGTAATTGCTGTGCTTATTGCAATAAATGGAGATGATCACGGCCCGGTACTTCATCCATCTGTTGCCCCAATAAAGGTTGTAGTTATTCCAATACCAGCCAAAGATGAAGAAACTACAAATAAAGTGTTTGGCTACGCTAAAGAGATAACTGATACGCTTAACGCTCAAGGAATTACGACAGTGCTAGACGATAATAGAGAAATTACGCCAGGGGAAAAGTTTTACATATGGGAGCTAAAGGGGGTTCCTTTAAGGATAGAAATTGGCCCTAGAGAAATGAGCAATAACACTGTATTTATAAAGAGAAGAGATACGTTTGAGGGCAAATCTGTGTCTAAAGAAAAAGTAGTTGAAGAGGTAAGGAATTTATTAGAAATTGTGAAAGCTGACTTAAAGGCTAGAGCAAACCAGTTCTTGAGAGAAAGAATAAAAAGAACTGAAGACATTGAAGAGGCAAAGAAGTTGCTTGAGGAAAGAGCAGGAATCGTTGAAGTGCCATGGTGTGGTAATAACTCATGTGGCCTAAAATTAGAAGAAGTCACTAATGCAAGAGTTTTAGGAATTCCGCTAGATGAAAAAGTAGATGTGAGCAATATGAAGTGCGTAGTTTGTAAAAACCAAGCAAAATATATGCTTAGGTTGGCAAAAACTTATTAATAATAAATCTAGGAATTTAATAGGGTGCTAATTTGCCCAAGAAGAGAGAGAATAGAGGTAGGAGAAAAGGAGATAAAGGTCATGTAGGTTATGTTTATTGCGATCAATGTGGCGCTAGAATACCAGAAGATAAGGCTATATGTGTAACAAAAATGTATAGCCCAGTAGATCCTGCTTTAGCTGCAGAGCTAGAGAAGAAAGGAGCAATAATAATGAGGTACCCTGTCACCAAATGCTATTGTATAAATTGTGCTATATTCCTAGGGATAATTAAAATAAGGCCAGAAGAAGAAAGAAAACAGAAAGCAAGCTTACGCTGACAAACCTTTTTATTTCCTAGTTTCTCATATTCTTTGGAACAAAATGAGGCTTTATGAACTGAGTTTTTATGAGATAGAAACTTTTTTCTATAAATTAGCCGAATTTAGAGATATATTAAAAGATGAAGGGTTACTTTCGTTTTCCCCCCAAAAGGTCAATTTAGAGATAGCACAAGGAACTGCAATGGTTAAGCACGCTTTCCCAATATTCCAAAAAGGAGGAGTAGTGATGGATGTAACTAATGTGCAACAAGCAGAGATTGCCGAAGATGCAGGTGCAACTGCGGTAATGGTTTTAGATAAATTGCCATATGACGTTAGAAAAAGTGGTGGAGTTGCAAGAATGGCTGATCCAAAAATAATTGAAGAAGTGATGAACTCAATAACAATACCAGTTATGGCGAAAGTTAGGATTGGTCATTATTACGAGGCAAAAATATTGGAGGCATTAGGAGTTGATATGATAGACGAAAGCGAAGTCTTAACTCCAGCAGATGAAGAACATCACATCAATAAGTGGGAATTTAAAGTGCCATTTGTTAATGGGGCTAGAAACCTTGGAGAGGCATTAAGAAGGATATCTGAAGGGGCTTCGATGATAAGAACAAAGGGAGAAGCAGGAACTGGTAATGTAAGTGAGGCAGTAAAGCATATGAAAATAATTAACAATGAAATAAGGGCTTTGGTTTCGATGAGCGAAGAAGACAGAATGAAGAAAGCTAGAGAATATCAAGTTCCATACCAGCTTGTAGAATTAACAGCAAAATTAGGCAGACTTCCAGTTGTTAACTTTGCTGCAGGAGGAATAGCAACTCCAGCAGATGCAGCATTAATGATGTGGTTAGGTGCAGATGGAATATTTGTCGGATCTGGAATATTCAAGAGTCAAGACCCAGATGTTAGAGCAAGGGCTATAGTTTTAGCTACAGCAAACTGGGAAGACCCAGAGATAGTGTTGGAGGCACAAAAAATGATTAGCGAAAGTAAAAGCATGATGGGAATTGATATTAGAACACTAAAGCCAGAAGAACTATTGCAAGTGAGAGGGCAATGAAGATAGGAATTTTAGCTTATCAAGGAAGTTTTGAGGAACATGCATTACAAACTAAGAGAGCGCTAGATAACTTAAGAATGCAGGGAGAAGTTGTTGCAGTTAAAAAACCAAAAGATTTGCAGGATATTGACGGAATTATAATACCAGGAGGAGAAAGCACAACTATTGGTATAGTAGCTCAAAAATTAGGAGTACTAGATGAGTTAAGAGATAAAATTAGTTCTGGCTTGCCAGTACTTGGAACTTGCGCTGGAGCAATAATGCTAGCAAAAGACGTTTCAGACGCAAAGGTAGGCAAAAAGTCTCAACCTCTAATAGGGACTATGGATATTAGCGTTATAAGAAATTACTATGGCAGGCAAAGAGAGAGCTTTGAAGCATTTGTAGACTTATCAGAGATCGGTGGGGGAAAGGCTAAAGTAGTATTTATAAGAGCTCCTGCAATCGTGAAAGTCTGGGGAGACACAAAGGCTTTGTCAAAACTTAATGAAGTAGTAGTTATGGCTGTAGAAAAGAATATGATTGCAACAACCTTTCATCCAGAGTTGTCATCTACAACAGCTGTGCACGAGTTCTTAATAAAAATGGTAAAGAAATAGTTTTATTAGTTTTTGGCAACAAATTAAAATTTAAGGGTCAAGCTGTTGCCTCCGAAAGATCTTTTATTAGACAAATCAGCTCTAATACATGGCGTTTCAAAATATTTAGAGCGCAAATTACTTTATGGCAATATTCTTATTCATAAAAGATTATTGAATGAATTAGAAAAGGATTCGAGAGAGGGCTTAGTTACGGCTGAAATTGCATTAGAAGAGCTCAAAAAAGTAAAGGAACTTTCAGAGTCTCTTTTAGTGAGTTTTGAAATAGTGGGAGAAATAGAAGGAAAGGGAGATTTGAATTCTGAATTGAGGGAATATTGTTTAAAGGCTGATTGCACAATTGTGACTGCAGACGAAATACAAAAGCAGATATGCGAAACTTTAGGAATTGACGTATTCTACTTAAGTCCTCTTGAAAATCAATTAGAAATAGAGAAATTCTTTGATGAAAACACAATGAGCGTTCATTTAAAAGAAGGAACTACTCCAAAAGCTAAAAGAGGCAAGCCTGGGTATTGGCAATTCGTCGAGCTTTCTCCACAAGTTACCACTGGGTATGAAATAAAGAAAATTGTAAGCGAGATTTTAGCCTCAGTAAAATACGTAAAAGATTCTTTCATAGAAATAGAAAGGAAAGGATCAACAATTGTCCAGCTAGGAAATTATAGAGTTGTGATTACTCATCCTCCATTAAGTGATGGCTGGGAAGTAACAATAACAAGACCAGTTACAAGGAAGAAGTTGGAAGACTATAACTTAAGTGAAGAACTACTAAAGAGGCTAAAAGAACGTGCAGAAGGAATTTTAATAGCTGGTTCCCCCGGTATGGGGAAAACCACATTTGCTCAAGCTTTAGCTGAATTTTACAGCTCAATGGGGAAGATAGTTAAGACCATAGAGTCTCCTAGAGATATGCACTTACCTCCAGAGATTACACAATACTCAAAGAACTATGCAGAAGTTGGTGAACTGCACGATATACTTCTCCTCAGCAGACCAGATTATACAGTATATGATGAAATGAGAAATGATGAAGATTTCAAGCTTTACATTGACTTACGCCTTGCAGGAATAGGAATGATTGGTGTTGTTCATGCAACTTCTCCTATTGATGCAATTCATAGATTTATTAATAGGGTAGATATTGGAACAATTCCCAACATCTTAGATACTGTTATATTTATCCATGCTGGAAATGTAGCAAAGGTTTATAGCCTAGATATGACAGTGAAAGTCCCATCTGGTATGAGAGAGGCAGACTTAGCAAGGCCAGTAATAGAGGTAAGAGACTTAATGACTAACAAGGTTGAGTACGAAATTTACGTATTTGGAGAGCAAACAATGATAGTTCCTGTTGGAAAAATTGGATTAAGCAAGCAAGATGCAATACAAGCAAAGTTAGAAAAGGTTATACTTAACGTTATACCTTCTGCTTCAGTAGTTTATGAAAACGGAGAATACATCATAACAATTCCAAAGGAGGAAATAGGAAAGTTTAACAAGAAGATTGTAAGTAAGCTAAAGAGATATGAGAAGAAACATGGAATAAGGATAAGAGTGAAGTTTGATACTTCATAAGAAGGAATCTAATGTTTTGCTTATCTTTCCTTCTACATATCTAACTAGATCGTCAATATCCATTCCTTTTTCTATAGTCTCAAAGTCTACTGCGTAATTCCCTCCTTCTGTTTTTCTTAATTCTTCGAATCTGACAAATCTCAAAGTTCTATTAATTTTTGCCGCAATGAAAAGCTCTCCTCCACTCTTCTTTGCAAACTCTTTAATTCCTTCAGCCTGCTCTCTCTCAATGTATATCTTGTTTCCGCTCTTCCTACTTTTTACTTCAATTAAAAGTATAACCCCTGCTTTAAGCGCAACTATGTCTGGCACGTGATCTTTTCTTTTAGAACCGCTAGCAGGGGCTCTAATAACTGCAAAGCCTTTATCCCTTAACTTTGAGACTATATACCTCTCTAAAGCAGAGCCCCTTACTTTATTACTGCTCACAAGTAATTAATAAAAAACTCAAGATTTAGGTTTTCCTCTTAAGGCTATTTCTCTTACTGTTTTCCCTACTTGCTCAACGAGGCTATTTTCAACTTCCTTCATTCCATTTACAAGCGTTGGTGCCCCTCTGTTGTATTCTTCAATCCATTCTTCAGCAAATTTGCCAGATCTAATTTTGTCTAATACTTCTTTCATCCTCTTTTTGGTCTCTTCATTAATTACATATTTGCCAGATGTAAATCCTCCATATTTTGCTGTTTCAGATACTGCCTTCAGCATTCCGGTAAACCCTTTCTCATAAATCAAATCTACAATCATCTTCATTTCATTTATAGTTTCGTAGTATGCAACTTCGGGCTGATATCCAGCCTCAACTAATACCTCAAAAGCAGTCCTCATTAGATACATTATTCCTCCCACTAAGTCGACTTGCTCTCCAAACAGATCAGTTTCCGTTTCCTCCTTGAAAGTAGTTTCAATAACTCCAGCCCTAGTGGCCCCAATTGCTTTTGCTATTGCCAATGCCTTTTCAAATGCCTTTCCAGAGTAATTCTGATGAACTGCAACTAATGCCGGAACTCCTCCTCCTTTAACAAAATATTCTCTAACTATAGGCCCTGGACCTTTCGGCGCTATCATATATACATCTACAAATTTAGGAGGTTCAATGAGCTTATAGTGAATATTAAATCCGTGAGCAAACACAAGATCCATTCCTTCTCTAAGGTGAGGCTCAACCCTTTCTCTATATACATATCTTTGAACCATATCTGGTATTAAAAAGATTACAATGTCTGAGTTCTTCACAGCGTCTTCTGTATGCATTGGCTTAAATCCGTCATTTTCAGCTTGTTTCCATGAGTTTCCCTCTCTTTCTAGCCCTACTAAGACTTTTAATCCAGAATCTCTTAGGTTTAAAGCCCAAGCTCTTCCTTGACTTCCATAACCTAATACAGCTATTGTTTTGTCTTTTATTGGATCTAAACTTGCGTCATTTTCAGTATACACTTTTGCCACTTACAACACCCCAGCTGATTGTCTTTACTTTTGAAAAAACTGGTTTATAAACAACTATGTCATACTCATTTGCATTTGAAGGGTCATCTTCCACTATCATCCCATTGTTTTTTATAATATATGTTTTGACTGTAGCATCTTCTAGTATTTCTACTTTCTCTACGTCAACTGTTTTGCTTAAATTCTGAATTGCAATATCAAAATTGTTATGATATGGAATTCCCATATAGATTTCATACAATCCATCTTCAGATACTTTTCTAGCTTGAATCCAATCAACATCCATGAGCAGTTTTCTGAAATTCCCTACTACTCTCTCAATAAACCCTGGATCCCTATAATATCCAATCACTCTAACTACCTTTTCTTGGGTCACGCACTATCACCTGCTTTAATCTTCCGCCTGGAGGTAAGGTGGGTAAAGCTAATTCTTCCTTATCAATTGGGATCCTTATTACTGCTGGTACGTTCTCCCTTATTGCAGCCTTTATAGATTTCTCAATTTCTTCATAAGATGTGGCATTAAACCCTAAAGCTCCAAATGCTTCAGCAAGCTTTACGAAGTCTGGAGATGGCCCATAATCTACTCCTACTATACGGCGCTCAAAGAATAGGTCTTGCACTTGCCTCACTAGTCCTAAAGATCTATTATCAAATATTACTGAAATAATTGGGATATGCTCGTCAACTGCAGTAGCCAAATTTGTTCCAGTCATTAGGAATGAGCCATCTCCGTCTAGATCCACTACTATTTTATCTGGCCTTGCTAACTTTGCCCCTATAGCTGCTGGTAAGCCAAAGCCCATTGTTCCCATTCCAGAAGAAGTTATGAAAGTTCTTGGCTCTAGTACTTCCCAGAAGACTTCCGCCCACATTTGATGTTGTCCAACTCCAGTAGTTACTATTGCATCTCTTGGAAGTGCATTTCTTATTGTTTTTAGTACTTTCCAAGGCTTTAACTTGTTAGGCTCATCATAATAGTAGAATTGTGAGTAATATTCTTTGTATTCTTTAACTCTCTTCAGCCACGCACTATGGTCGTTCTTCTTCCCTACTTCATAAATAGCTTTCATTAACTCTCTCAAGAGAATCTTAGCATCTCCAACTAAGTTAACATCAACTTTTATCGCTCTTTCGCCATCAGAAGGATCTATGTTAATCATTATAAACTTCTTTCTAGTTTCTATCATTTCGTCGTATGATGTAAATGTTCTGTCACTAAATCTAGCACCTACAACAAGCATAGCATCAGACTCTAGAGCAGCCATTGAAGCTTCGGCTCTCCCATAGTATCCCATTGCACCTAGATAGAGCGGATGATCATGGGGTATAGCAGTCTTACCGGGGAATGTAGAAACTATAGGAATATGCAAATACTCTGCTAATTCAAGAACTTCTTGTGTTGCATTAGACCATACTACTCCAGTTCCAACTAGAATTATTGGTCTTTCTGCATTAACTAGAATCTCTGCAGCCTTCTTTAGCTTTTGTCTATCTATTATTGTTGGTAACTCTCTATATCCCTTTACTATTGGCTTTTCTGGCCATTTTACCTCATCAACTTTCTCATAAAATATGTCTCTAGGTATGTCTACTACTACTGGGCCAGGTCTTCCAGTTGTGGCTATGTAAAACGCATTCTTTATCCAAATTGGTATTTCTTCCAGTTTTTTAATTCTGACCACGTATTTTACTGTATGTTCAACAATACCTTCCATATCTGCTTCTTGAAACGCCATTTTCCCTATCGAGCTTCTTGGAACTTGTCCAGTTATTGCTATTACTGGAGAAGAGTCCCAATAGGCAGTTACTAATCCAGTTACTAAGTTTGTTGCACCGGGGCCAGAAGTAGCAGTGCATACTCCAGGGGCTCCAGAAGCCCTTGCATATCCATCAGCTGCGTGTGCTGCGGCTTGTTCATGTCTCATTAGCACATGCCTTAATTCCCCGTTTTGTAAATCTTCTAAGAAAGCGTCGTAAAGTTGCATATTTGATAGTCCCGGTATTCCGAAAATCACTTTCACTCCTTCTCTTTTTAGAGCATCAATTGTTATCCTAGCACCTGTCGGCATTATAGCACCACCTCTTTATTTTTAGTAGAAATTTTCTTATTTGAATTAAAGACTTTCTTGTTAGAATGTTTAGTTTGGAAGAAATAGTTAGACTTGGAGGGAGAAACCACCCACCATCTTTTTCACAGACAGTTCATAAAGATTTTAACTTTTTAAAGATTTCTGTTATCTCATTTACAACTCGAGATTAATTTTTAAAAACTTTTTATTTTTTCAAGTATTTCCTTATGGTTGTGTATATCTCCCCACATTTCTAAACATTTGACGTTGCCCAGATAGAGCCATACATTACCAAAGTGTATCCTTCTATCGTCTATGAACATTATTTCTTCTGGCTTAACGTCTACTCCTTTTTCTCTTGCTCTATTTATTATTTCAGATAAGAATAGAAATTTGAACGGATAATCCCTAGAAACTATTATATCAAAATATTCTTTCAGATTAAGGAGCGAGAGAATTTCATCCGTTTTCTCTGGCAGATTCCAAGTTGCTAATGCAGTCATCAACCCCATATTTTTTATTTCCTTTAATGTTTCTCTAACTTCTGGAAACAGTGTAAGTCTATTTCCTGCAGAGTCCTCAATAGAGTTTTCATTTAAGAGTTTGTAAGGTTTTTTGAAAATTGAAATATTATGATGATCCCATAGAGTTTTGTCAGCATCAAACACTACTAATTTTATCATCGTTTTTAGATAATGGGGGAACATAATAAATAATTTTGCCCTTATGGTAATCTCTTATGAAAGCCTTAGCAGCTTCTTCAACATTAGGTTCTTTAGTAGTTTTTAATATCCAACCCCTCTTTAATGCTAATTTTTCGAAGAACTCCTCTGGCGAATTAAACGTTATGCCATAAGCTTCAGTTATTGCATTAGGATTGTATTTTACTACTCTTTCCAACAGCATAATTGCAGGCTTTAAAGGGTCTGCAAGTTTATCCACATTAATGCCTCTGATCACTTTTTCAAGTTCGTTTCCATCTGGTGGAATTATTCCGGGGGAGTCCCAGGCATAAATCTTTGAATCTATCTTAAACTTTTGAATAGCCTTAGTGTATCCATAGCTCATTGGTATTTTTGAGGTAGAAGCTGAGTGTTTCCCTTTTAGAGCATTAATTATGGAAGATTTTCCAGTCTTTGGATATCCAACGAAAACAACTACACCTTCTTTTCCCCCAAGCATTTCTTTTATTTTGTCACGCAAAATCTTAGTCCCTAAATGCTTAGTTGCTGATATATATATTGCTTCTTTTCCTTCATCTTCAAATACCTTCTTCCATCCCTCTGCTATTTCTTTTGGCACTAAGTCAGCCTTGTTAATAACTATTAATACCTTCTTCTCTCTTTTTATTGCATATTCTTCTAGTTTCTTTGACCTAGTCAGATCTGGTTCTCTAGAATCTATAACTTCAATCATTATATCAGATTTTCTAATTAAGCTGAGTATTTGGCTAATCATTCACTTTATTTTTTAATCCTCAAGATTTTTATATATGCCAATTGGTAACATTGGCGTCTTTGACGAGGGCTATTATAATGGGACAATAGAATATGATGCTTTCGCAGAAGAAGTAAAACTTTCCTCAGTGAATAGAGAGCTTAAATACACTTTTGATATAGATAGAAAACCAGAAAAAGTTTACATTATAATTAACATAGAAAGGAAAAAAGGACTGGAGCCTAAATGGAGATTATGGCTTAACGATTTTTCCTTAACCAAAGAATTTAGGCCAAACATAGAGATAGATTCTGGGACTTCCATACTCTCCTCAATTATTTATGATATAACGCCTATTGTAAGAGAAGGAAAGAATGAGTTCTCTATTGTGTATAAAGGGTTGGAAAATATTATTGTAGATAGTATAAGCCATGTTATTTTCTATCCAGTGAAAGAGTTTGAAACAAAATATGAATTGAGGGCTGGGGTTTTACTGCTGAAACCAAAAGAAAATGTAAAGTTTAATTGTCTTGGCGAATGCTATATAATAGCTAAAAACCCTAGCAAAGAAGGAAGCCTTGAAATAGGTACAAATAAAATACAAGGGGAGAGTGAGGTTATTGATTTAAAAGTAGAGAAAGAGGGCTCTTTAGGTATATTTTATGATGCGCCAGAGAACTCAAAAAGCTATGGGAGGGTTTATTCTTTATTCTCATTCAAATACAAAATACCTAACATAAACCTTGACATATCTGCGACTTTAAAAGATGGGTATGTTGAAATAAAAATTTTAAATCAGAGCGAAATAGAATTAGATAAAGTATTAGTAAATGTTCTTGTAAATAGCTTATCAGTAAATTTTAGAAGTTTTAATAATGTTGAAACAGGGAAAATTATTGAGTATAAAGTTCCTTTGACTAACGCAAAAGGGAACATAAGCTTAAGAGTAGTTGGAGTTAAGGCAGGATATAGGAAAATATTTGATAAAAACGTCTCAAATATGTAAAGCCCCTAAAGCAAACGTTATTAAAGCCCCTAAAGCAAAAACCTTCATGTAAGCCCTAGCTTTTGATGCTGCTTCTCTTATATGTTTCTGTAAAAGTACAATTACAAGAATAACGTCAAGGCCTAAAATTCCTCCTAAATAAATCACGTTAAAGCCATAAAAATAAGGAAGGGGAGACGTTATGAGAAGGATTAGTAATATGACTTTCGATATAATCCACGTCTTTTGTATTCCCAATCTTACTGCAAGAGTTTTCACGCCATTTGCTTTATCTCCTTCTACATCCTCTATTCCTTTTATGAATTCTCTAGATAGAGTAAAGAAAAAGATGTAAAGCGTAGGTATAGCAGTTCTTATTACCCAAGTTCCTTCAAAGTAAGCCAAACCACCGTAAAAGGCAGATAAGGCAGAAGTTGACGCAACAACGAGATTTCCTAAAACTCCTTCTTTCTTTAGGTTTTTTGCATAATAATAAAGGGAAATTGAAGTAAGTAAAGCAACTATGAAAGCATAAATATTAAGAAGAGCAGACAATACAGTTCCTAGAATAAATAGCAAAAGCGCGATTCTTTTTGCAGTTCCTATTTTAACTCTGCCAGATGGCAATGGTCTTTCAGGCTTGTTTATTTTATCAATTTCCACATCATAGACGTCATTTATTGCATAACCTGCTGCGGCAATTGAAGCAACTATTATCATGGCAAGTGCCATTTTTATAGGAACTAACTTCCATTCAGAAGCTATGACAAAGCCCATGAATGCTGAGATAGCAGAGCCTATAACGTTATGAATTCTTACAAGTTCAAGATAAGCTTTTACTGACATTCTTCCATAATAATTTTAAAGGAAATTAAAAAGGTGACTTTTATGTCTTCACAAGATGACATTCAAAAGGCAATAAGATATTTTAAAAATGTAGTTTCAGTCGGTGAAATTATAGCTTTAAGAGAGCTTAAGGCTTTAGGGATAAAAGATCCCGAAGAAGTAATAATGAAATTAATAGAGATGAAAATTATTGAGAAAGGTGAAGGTTGTTATAATTTAGTGAGAGATAGAAACTCTAAACAAGAGTGAGTGAAAGTCAAATTCTTCATTAATGTATAATGTTTTATCTCTTAAAACTCTAAATGCCAATGGAATCACTATTCTCCAAGTTTTTTCTAGTACATTTGTGATAAAAATTTGCTTTTTAATTTCACTTTTAAGTTTCTCAAATCTTGCTTTATGAAGCGAATTATCATTTTCATATACTACTTTCGGCATAGCCTCTAGCATTTCTGCTATAGAGAAAATTCCTCCTCCAGTAAACGTTTTTATTAAACCTAAAGAGTCGCCAATTCCAATTTTATAATTTGGCTTTGCTCTTGGTATAGCTCCTCCGTGAGTCTCAATTATTTTTTTATTTATTTTAGGAACAAATGGTTTAGGATCTTTGTAAGATAACGCACCCACCAAGGTACCATAGCTTAGAGGGACGATCCATCCAAAGCCTGCAGGGTTATTTAAATCAAAGAAAACTTCAATCTTATCGCTATCTATAGGTTCTGTAATATATTCTATTGCTTTAACCCATTTTGCTTTCCCTTTCCAGCCTGAAGCATCAATTACTTTTCCTTCGTGCTTATCACTGCCCACAATTACTCTGTTCCCAGCAATTTCTGCGTTAACGCACTTTCTTACATTGAGGTTTTCTCCTAAGTATTTTTCTAGCTTAACTCTATTTAATCTGACAACATCTGTTTTTATCTCAAAAGAAAGGTTTGAGTAATGAAAGACTATGGATTTGAAATTTGAGTCTATGAACTCCTTTGAAATTCCCAATTTAGAAAAAGTTGAGTAACTTATTATTCCAGTGCACTTCTTTCCTAGCTCTCTTTTCCTATCAAAAACAATTACTTTCTCATCTTTTAATTTCCATGCAGTTAATAGCCCTGCTATTCCTCCTCCTACTATTAAAATTCTGATGATCTATCAGCCTCATTTATTGTATATCTTTTTGCTTTTAATTCATTAACAATATACATGAAAGCCTTGTGAGGATCTGTATGAGCTCCACATGAGTAAACATCTACTGTTGCAAAATTATATTCTGGCCATGTATGAATTGTCACATGGCTCTCCAATACAATTGCTACAACACTTACCCCTTCTCCTATCTTCCATGATTTAATGTCTAATAACGTCATATTGCCTATTTTCACTGCCTCCTTTACAATTTCCTCAAGCCTCTCTCTGTCCTTTAAAACCTCAGCATCACAGTCGTATAAACTCCCATAGACTTGCTTTCCAATTACCTTTGGCTTTGTCATGATCCCCATCATACCCCCCAACCCCCCTAATCTATATGGGGGGTATTGGTTACTTTTAAATTTTAACCCCCTGTTTTCCCTTAGCACCTCAACTAATTTTTTATTGAGGTTTTGGAAATATTATTGTAAACAGTGGTCACATTGACCATAAGAAGGCTTGTTTTAGATGTTTTAAAGCCCATAAGAGGGGTATCAATAATTGATTTAGCTGAGAAAATTGCAGAGATAAAAGGAGTAGAAGGGGTTAACATTAGCGTTACTGATATGGATGTAGAAACTATGGGGTTGATGATAGTTATAGAAGGTCAAGATCTAAACTTCGAGGAAATAAAGAAAGTGCTTGAAGAGGATGGTTGTGCTATTCATAGCATTGATGAGGTTGTCAGCGGATCAAAAATGGTAGAAGGGAGAAGAGAGAAATGATATGCGACGTATGTAAAATAAGAGAGGCTGAGGTATTTCAGCCTCATACTGGAAGAAAATTGTGTAGGCAGTGCTTCATAGAAGATATAAAGCAGAGAGTAAAGAAAGAAGCAGAAAAAATTGGATTATTAAATGCTAATAAAATTCTTTTAGCAGTATCTGGCGGAAAGGATAGCTTTGTATTAGCTGACACATTAGCTTCTTTTATCGATCCAAGCAAACTTATAGCATATAATATAACTGAAGGAATTCATGGATATAACAGAAAAGAGCAAGTAGAGCAATTAAGGAAATTTTTGAACGATCTTGGGATAGAATTAATTGAAGATAGTTTTAAGCAAAGCGTAGGATATACTTTGGACGAGATGGTCGAGGCCTCAAAATTAAGGGGGCTTAACGTTTCTGCTTGCACTTTTTGCGGAGGCTTTAGAAGGAAATTAATTAATGATGCAGGAAGGAAAGTTAATGCAGATTATGTTGCAACTGGGCATAACTTAGATGATGAAGTACAAGCAATTATAATTAATTTAATTAGAGGGGATCTGACAAGGCTAATAAGGTTTGGCGAAAAGCCATTAAAATTAAGCTCTAAGTTTGTATTGCGCGTTAAGCCATTAAGGAAAATTTATGAGTGGGAAACTACTATGTATGCATATTACAAAGGCTATACATTCCAGGAAGTAGAATGCCCATATATTACTGCTAGGCCAACACTTAGGGCAAAAGTCAGAGAATTGCTTTACATGCTTGAGGATATTAGACCAGGGACTTTGCTAAATATTATTGAGGAATTCGATAAAATTGCAGAGAACGTTAGAAAAGGATATATATCTTCAACAGAATTGAAAGAATTGCCTAGATGTAAGATCTGCGGAGAACCGACAAGCTATGGAAGAGAAATTTGCAAAAACTGCGAACTTTTAATTAAAGCTGGTCTTCTTCACCAAAACTTACCTATATCATAAACTTTCTCTTCTACGTTTCTTCTTTTGTTCGCAACTACTGCCATTGCGAAGAGTAAGGAAGAGAGCCTATTTAAATATACTATGATCATTTTATTCATCTCTGGTATTTCTTTGCTATATTTTACTGCGTTCCTTTCAATCCTTCTTGCCACACTTCTTGCAATATGCAAAACTGATGCCTCTTCAGAACCTCCTGGTATAACAAATAATTTAATTGGTCCGCTCTCTTTTCTATATTCAACTGTCCTTTCCTCAAGCCATTTAATGTAATTCATGTCGATTCTTTTCTTTTCTCCATTTGTTACCAAGTCTTCTCCTATAATAAAAAGGTCATATTGCACTCTTTCAAGGTCTTTTCTCATATCCTCCCATGGAATTTTAGAAATTGCAAACCCTATGAAGGAGTTCAGTTCGTCTAAGTCCCCAAGAAAGTTGACTAAAGGAGAATCCTTACCCACTCTTTTATTTATAACATTTGTATTACCGTCATCGCCTGATTTTGTAAACACAATATAACTTAAATATTTGAGGTTATAAAGGTCTTTTGGTGATTTAGCATTTCAGCAAAGGAGTTCGTTAACTTTCTAACGTCAATTGCTGAAAAATGGCAAGCTGAATGGGAGAAAGCAAAAATCTTTGAAGCAAACCCAGATAATTCAAGATCAAAGTTCTTTACTACTGTGGCTTTTCCATATCCTAACTCTCCCTTCCATTTAGGCCATGGAAGAACGTATGTAACATGTGATATTTACGCAAGATATATGAGAATGAAAGGGTACAACGTCTTATTCCCAATGGGCTTCCATTATACTGGAACACCAATAATTGCTATGGCAGATGATGTAGCAAAAGGAGATAAAGAGTTGATTGACATTTTCAAGAACATATACGAAATACCGGACAGTGTTATACCTAAACTGGCTGATCCTTTATTCATGGCCAATTATTTCAAAGAGGAAATCAAAAAGGCTATGAAAGAAATTGGCTTAAGCATAGATTGGAGGAGGGAATTCACAACAATAGACCCGGAGTTCTCATCTTTTATTGTTTGGCAATTTAACAAATTGCAGCAAAAAGGATTTATAGTTAGAGATACTCACCCGGTTGGTTGGTGCCCGGTACATCATATACCAGTAGGGATGCATGATACAAAGGGCGATGTGGAACCAGAAATTGGAGAATATGTGTTAATCTATTTCAATAGCGATTTAGGGATTTTACCTGCTGCTACACTTAGGCCAGAAACCGTTTTTGGAGCTATAGCAGTATGGGTAAACCCAGATGTTAATTACTCTATTATTGAACTTGATGGAAAGAAGATGATTGTAAGCGAAAGGGCAGCTTTTAAGTTAACATTCCAAATTGATAATGTAAAGACATTAGGAAATATAAAAGGATCTGAATTAACGAGACATAAAGCGGTAAACCCAATAACCGGCAAAGAAATTCCTATTTTGCCTGCTGATTTTGTTGATCCCGATGTAGCTACAGGAGTTGTAATGAGTGTTCCAGCTCATGCGCCTTTCGATTATTACTATTTAAAGAAAGTTAAACCAGAGTTGCAGATAGTCCCAGTTATTGAGGTAGAAGGATTAGGAGATTCTTTAGCTAAAGACTTTGTAGAGAAGAACAATCCTAAGAACAAAGATGATTTACAAAAATTAACGGAGCAAGTATATAGAATAGAATACAACAAGGGCAAAATGAAAGATGTTTCAACGCTTGTAAAGCAAGAATATCAAGAGTATTTCAAGTCCTTTGCAGGTTTAAGGGTGCCAGACGCAAGGGAGAAAATAACTGATTTCTTAATAAAGAACGGCCTAGGCAGAAAGATATATGAAGTTATGAACGGTCCCGTTTACTGCAGATGTGGGAATGAAATTGTTGTTAAGATACTTAAAGATCAATGGTTCTTAGATTATGGAAACCCTCAATGGAAGGCTTTAGCTAAAAAGCTAATTTCGCAAATGAAGTTTATCCCTCCAGATACTCGTAAAGACTTTGAGTTTGTAGCTGATTGGTTGCAAAAGAGAGCTTGTGCAAGGACAAGAGGTTTAGGAACCCCATTGCCTTGGGACAAAAAGTGGATTATAGAAAGCTTAAGCGACTCAACAATTTACATGGCATATTATACAGTTGCACATAAGATTAAGCAATATCAACTGAAGCCCTCTCAATTAACATATGAGTTTTGGGATTATGTAATGTTAGGAAATGGTGATCTCGAAGAAGTATCTAAGAAAACTGGGATACCAAAGGAAATAATAAAGGAAATGAGGGATGAATTCCTTTACTGGTATCCATTAGATGTGAGGCACAGCGGAAAAGACCTAATTCCTAATCATTTATCCTTCTTCATATTTAACCATGCCGCAATATTCCCAGAGGAGTTATGGCCTAGAGCAATAGCTGTTAATGGTTTCGTATTATATGAAGGAAAGAAGATGAGCAAATCATTAAGGAACATAGTTCCTTTAAGAAAGGCTTTAAGGATTTATAGCCCCGATGTAGTGAGAATAGCGTTAACGTCTACTGCAGATATGGGTTCTGATGTGAACTTCAGTGAGGCTTATGCAAAATCTGTAGGCGAAACATTAAGGAAATATTATGAGTTTATCCAAGAACTTCCAAAGTATAACGGAAATGGCAGCGAATTTGCAGATAAATGGCTAAAGGCTAGGTTGAATAATATTATAGTTAATGTAACTAAGGACATGGATAACATGGACTTTAGAAGCACTGTTAATGAAATTTTGTACAACTTTGACTCTTACATAAAGGAATACATAGAGATGTGCAAGGCCGAAGGATCAGAGCCTAATGGTAAATTACTGAAGGACACTATTGAAACCTGGATCAAATTACTAGCGCCTTTTGCCCCTCACTTTGCTGAAGAAATATGGCATATGTTAGGTCACACAACATTCATCTCCCTAGAGAAATGGCCAACAGCTGAAGAGTCTTTAGAGGACACATTCACTATTCTAGTTCATGAATATCATAAGAGAATTATTGATGACGCTCAGAAGATAATAAACTACTACTTCAAAGGCACACCAAAGGTTGTAAAGATATATGTAGCCAAAGACGAATTGATGAAAGTGCTAAAAGACGCATTGCAAATTCTTTCCTCTGGTGGAAGCTTAAAGCAGTTAATGGAGAAAGAAAAGCCAGCAGATAAGAAAATGGCCAATTTATATAGAAAAATATATGAACTTGCAGTAGATCTAGATGACAATATGAGGAAGTTAGTCCTTGGATATAACTTTAATGAGAAAGAGTTACTAAAGCTAGGTGAGAAATACATTAGTTATAAATTAAACGTTCCAATAGAAATAAGGGATTCTTCAGAGCTAGAGAGTGCAAAGATAAATAAAGATGCATTACCGCTTAAGCCTGCTATAATTGTTGAGTGAGACTTTTCCGTCTTTAATCTCTACAACACCTATTTCTTTTAAGAAATAAACTTCTTTTCTTACGTTTTCCCTGCTACTCATTGCTTTATTTGAAACTATATCTACTATTTCTTTCAAGCTCAACTCCTTGTATTCTTTTAATAACTCAAGTATCTCATCTGCCAATCCCTTGATTTTTTCCTCAACTATTTTTCCCTCAATTATTCTAAAAAGACGAATTTGTCCATCTATGTTGATTTTATATAAATTTTGGTCTACTCTTTGAATTTCTGATATTGGCAAACCCAATTTAAGATTTTTAATGGACGTAACTAGAAGAAATTTTAATGGAACTTCTGCTTCATCTTCTGCTTCAAAAACTAAATTTTCTGAGTTCTCGTTGCACTTCATTACAAAGTTTATTTGATAAGGATAATATTGCCAATTTATTTTATCAAAGTTAAAGATGCAAACATCTTTACCTTGGCTATATAAGTATTCAGCAATATTTATTGTTAAAATCAATTTTGGATAATAGTAATAGCTCTTAATAACTCTAGGTTTTGAAATTAGTTCCTCAAGCACTTATACAAGTTTTACAGTAAAGCTTATTTGCTTTTCTTAAATGATTCTATAGAGGGTTTCTTATTGCACCAACCGATAGGGTCAAAAATCTCATATATCCTTGGCTAATTGAGGCAGAGGAATATAGCTACGATGACATAAGTGAAGGTATAAGGCTACATTTAAACGAATCGCCTTATCCTCCACCAGATTTTATAATAGAGGCTGTAAAGAAATATTTGCATTTAGGGAATAGATATCAGCATCCTTCTTTAGTAGAAAGATTGAGAGAGCTAATGGCTAATTACAGCAAAGTGGAGCCAGAAAACGTCTATCCAACGCCTGGCGGAGATGGAGCCCTAAGGGCTGTTTTTTATAATCTAACTCAGCCAAACGACAAAGTCGTAATAAACAGTCCTTCCTATAGCATGTATAAGGTATATTCTTCTGTAAGAGGTTTAAGACTAGTGAGAGTCAACCTAATAGAAAATGGAAAATGGTGGATGATGGATTGGGATAAATTCATTGAAGAGGCAAGAGGAGCTAGGCTAGTTGTAATAGACGACCCTAACAATCCTACTGGTTCGCCAATGCTAAAAGCTGATGAAGAGAAAATAAGGGCTTTGACAGAAGTTGTAAATGGGTTTGTCCTTATTGATGAAGCTTATTACGAATTTTCTGGCTATTCTGTTGTCAAATTAATTGATAAATATCCAAACTTAATGGTAGTTAGAACTTTAAGTAAAGCCTTCTCCCTTGCCTCCTATAGGGTAGGTTATTTGATTGCAAATGAAGAAATAATAAAGATCTTAATGAAAGCTTCGACCCCATTTGATATTGCCTTACCTAGCTTAATTGCAGGGATTACAGCTTTGGAAAACCCCTCTTATGTTAAACAAGTTGTAGATGAAATTACTAAAAATAGAGAATATTTGATAAAAGGATTAGAAAAACTTGGATTAAAAGTTTATAATTCGCTTACTAATTTCGTCTTTGTAAAAGATGAGAGGGATTTGTTAACACCCCTTTTAAATAAGGGGGTTGCAATAAGAAAACCATTACAAGGTTATTATAGAATTTCAGTTGGAAAAAGGGAACAGATAGACGTTTTACTAAATTACTTGGGTGAGATAATTGAAAATAGCAATTCCAAATAAAGGAAGGCTAAAAGATCCGGTAATTCAATTTTTAGCTTCAGTAGGCGTTAAAGGGAATTTCTCTGACGATAGGGCATTAATAATCCCAACTAACTGGGAAGGGGTTAATCTTGTAATGGTGAGAACTGAAGACATTCCAAATATCGTTGAGTCTGGAGCAGCTGAAATAGGCATAACTGGTCATGATTACGTTATTGAATCTAGGGCTGATGTGGAGGAATTAATAAGGTTAGACTTTGGCAAGTCAAAAATAGTGTTTGCGGTACCAGTTAGCTGGAATATTGATAGGGTAGAGGAGATACAAAAGGAAATAAGGATAGCCACTAAGTATTACAACATAGCTAAGGAATACATAGAAAAGAAGGGCATTAAGGCTAAAATAGTGAAAATTAGCGGTGCAGCAGAAGTAATGCCTTCCTTAGGAGCTGCAGATGCAATAATTGATGTTATGAGCACTGGCACAACGCTAAGGTTACATGGGTTAAAGCCAATAGATACAATTTTAGAAAGTAGTGCCACAGTTATAGCAAATAAGGAATGGATGAAAAGCGAAGAGGCAGACAAAATTAATATGTTATTAACTTTAATGAAAGGTGTCTTAATGGCTAGGAATAGAAAGCTTGTGTTCATGAATGTGCCAGACAGCAAATTAGATAACGTTCTAGCTTCTTTGCCAGCTATGTTATCTCCTACATTGTCAAAGCTTGCAAGAAATGACGCTTGGGAAGTAATAACTGTTGTTGAAGAGGATTTATTGCCAGAAGTGATTGCAAAAGTAAAGGCAAATGGTGCAAGAGACATTGTAGTGGTAGACATAGAAAAAGTGATCAAATGATGATTAAGCTTTTACCTAGTATTGATATTAGTGAAGGAAAAGCAGTAAAAAGAGTTAGAGGAGTTAGAGGTTCAGGCTTAATACTTGGCAACCCTATTGATTTGGCTTCTAAGATTTATAATGATGGTTATAACGCAGTTCACGTAGTTGATTTGGATTCTGCAGAGGGATTGGGGAATAATGAAGAACACATTAAGGAAATATGTAGAATAGGCTTTTCATGGGTTCAAGTAGGTGGGGGAATTAGAAGCATAGAAAAAGCTGAAAGGCTAATTAGTTATGGTTGCTCAGCAATTGTAATTACAACGTTAGCCGTAGAGAGCCCATTAGAGTATGAAAAGATTATAAGTAAACTAGGCAGAGATAAAGTGCTCCTTTCAGTGGATTATGATTCCTCTGGCTATGTTCTAATAAAGGGGTGGAAAGAGAGGTCAATTAGAGTTTTAGATTTTATTATGTCTTTTCAAGCCTTAGGCTACATTTTCACATATGTAAATAATGAAGGGACAAAAAGAGGGATAGATCCTCAAGTTAAGAACTATTCTTTGAGAGTTAATGGAATTAAGGAATACGCAGGGGGTATTGGAAGCATTGAAGATTTATATATGTTAAAAAATTATGGATTTAATTATGCGATTGTTGGAATGAGCTTTTACTCTGGAAATTTAAGGGGGGTTAAGTATGTCTACTAGAAGTGTTAAGAAAATTAGGGAGACAAAAGAGACAAAAGTGGAAATTTTCCTCGATATAGATAAAAAAGGGGAAGTTAAAGTTTCAACTCCAGTTAACTTCTTTAATCATATGTTGACAACAATGCTTTATTATATGAATTCTACTGCAACAATAATAGCTGAGGACAAACAAGGTTATGATGATCATCATATAGTTGAAGACGTTGCAATAACTTTAGGAGAGGCTTTTAAAGAGGCTTTAGGGGATAAAAGAGGAATACGCAGGTTCTCTAATCAAATAATTCCAATGGATGAGGCTTTGGTCTTAGTTGCTGTTGATATCTCTGGAAGGGGAGTTAGCAATATAGAACTGAACTTAGAAAGAGAAGAGATTGGAGGTTTAGCTACAGAGAATGTATTTCATTTCTTCCAATCTTTCTCATATAACTCTGGTGTAAATCTTCACATAATTCAACTTAGAGGTAAGAACACACACCATATTATTGAAGCTTCTTTTAAGGGTTTAGGCTTAGCACTTTATGAGGCTTCAAGAATAGTTTATGAGGAAACTTTCAGCTTGAAGGGGTCTTTATGACTGCAAAGAGAATAATTGCTTGTTTAGATGTAAAGAACGGAAGAGTAGTAAAAGGGGTTAATTTTCTGAATCTAAAAGACAAAGGAGATCCTGTAGAGTTAGCTGCAAGATATGAAGAGGAAGGGGCAGATGAAATTGTGTTTTTGGACATTACTGCAACAATTGAAGGAAGGAGGGCTTTGCTTGATGTAATAAAAAACACTGCCAGTGTCTTATCGATTCCATTAACTGTTGGTGGAGGAATTAGAACTATTGATGACGTCTCAAGAATTTTAGGAAATGGCGCAGATAAAGTTAGCATAAACACTGCTGCTGTAGAGAATAAGAAAATTATTACCCAAGCTTCAGAGCAGTTTGGCTCTCAAGCTGTTGTAGTTGCAATAGATGCAAAAAGAGTGGGAAATGAGTTTACAGTCTTTACTAGGTCTGGGACTTATAACACTGGGATTGACGCAATAAAGTGGGCAAAGGAGGTTGAAGAGCTAGGCGCAGGTGAAATTTTATTAACAAGCATAGATAGGGACGGAACTAGGCAAGGATATGATATTGAGCTAACTCAAAAAGTTGCAAATGCAGTAAATATACCAGTCATTGCAAGTGGAGGTGCAGGTAAAATGGAGCATTTTTATGAAGTACTAAAAGTTGCCGATGCAGCTTTGGCAGCTGGCGTTTTCCATGATGGCGTTATTCGCATACCAGAGCTTAAAAGATATTTATTAAGTATGGGTGTTGAGGTGAGAATATGATAAAAAGGGAACTTCCAAAAGAGAGACCTAACGATTTCACCAAAGTCTTGCCTGAAGTAGAAAAGATTGTAAATGAAGTTAGGAATAGAGGAGATAGTGCATTAATAGAGTTTGAAGAGAAGTTCGATAAAGTAAAGCTCAACTCAATTACTCTTCAAAAAGTAGAGGAATTAGCTTCTCAAATAGATAACGATCTAAAGCAAGCAATTAACGTCATTTATTCCCAACTTTATGAATTCAATAGTTTAATTAAGCCTCCAAGCGTAATAGGAGGAGGAAATAATGGGGTTGAGTACGGCATAATCTGGAAAAGCATTGACAGAGTAGGCATTTACGTTCCTGGTGGTGATAAAGCTTATCCCTCAACACTGCTAATGGCTGGGGTCCCTGCAGTTGTTGCTGGAGTAAAAGAAATTTACGTTGCAACCCCTCCCAATAAAATAACTCCAGCAATAGCATATATTGGGCTAAAGCTAAACGTAAAGGAAATTTATACTATTGGCGGAGCTCAGGCTATAGCTGCATTAGCTTATGGCACTGAAACTGTGAAAAAAGTCGACAAAATTGTTGGCCCAGGAAATATTTACGTTCAAGCAGCAAAATATTTGGTAAGCAGAGATGTGGCAATTGACGGAATAGAAGGTCCCACAGAACTAGTTATAATAGCTGATGATTCAGCAAATCCACATCACATTGTACTAGATTTGAAAGCTCAAGCTGAACATGGGAGATTTACATTTTTAGTTTTATTATCTAACTCAGATAGAATAATAGAAAGTGTAGCAAAAGAACTTGAACAAGATGAGAATGTCTACTATTTAGTTAAAGTTAGTGATATTGATGAAGCCATTGAGTTGGCTAATGAAATTGCGCCAGAGCACTTGTCCTTGCATATTAGTAATGCCAAGGCTTATTTAGATAAGGTTAAGAATGCTGGAGTTGTAACTCTTGGAGATACTCCTCCAGCTATAATAGATTATTCTGCAGGCCCAAATCACATATTGCCAACAAACAAATGGGCTAAAGTTAGGGGCGGAGTTTCAGTTTATGACTATCTTAAAATGGTGATGTTTGCCTCCTCATTAAATCCAGATAAAAAAATAATTGAGGCATCTAAAATTTTAGCAAAATATGAAGGTTTTGAATATCACGCAAACAGCATAGGTGTAAGATATGGGTAGCGAAGTGCTAGATACTTTATATTCAATTATTTTAGATAGAATGAAAAATAGAAAAGAAGGAAGTTATACAGTTGAACTCATTGAAAAAGGAAAGCCTTACATAGCAAGGAAAGTTGGAGAAGAGGCTACTGAAGTTATAGTAGCTTCATTAGCTGAAGGAAGAGAGAGGTTCATTAGTGAAGTCTCAGATTTAATTTATCATTTATTCGTCCTTATGGCAGTAGAGGGAGTTAAACCAGAGGATATATATGAAGAGTTAAAGAGGAGGATGAAGTGATGAAAGCAACAATAATAAATTATGGCGTGGGAAATCTTTTCAGCATTAAGTCTGGGCTTGAAAGGGCAGGCTTTGAGGTCACAATTTCCTTTCTTCCTCAAGGAAATGAAGATGTTATAGTTTTACCCGGAGTTGGCGCTTTTTCTGCTGTAGCTTCATATCTTAATTCGCTTAAAGACAAGTTTGATGAGCTAAAAGAAAGAGGGGTGAAATTCCTTGGCGTTTGTTTAGGCATGCAAGTAATGTTTGAAGAAGGGACTGAAGGAGGAATAAGCAAAGGCTTAGGATGGTTTAAAGGTAAAGTGGACAAAATACAAAGTAAGAGTGTTAAATTGCCCCACATTGGTTGGGATAAAGTGTTTGTGTATAACGATAAATGTGGAATTGCAGAAGGGCTAGATAGTAAATACGTTTACTATGTACACTCTTATGTTGCATACACAAACGATTACATAGCATATAGCGAATATGGAGTTAGATTCCCGGCAATAGTATGCAATGATTTTGCTGTTGGCACTCAATTTCATCCAGAAAAAAGTAGCGAAAGCGGAAAGATTTTCTTAAAGAATTTCTATTCATGGGTGAAAAGATGAAGAAATTAACAAAGGAAGAGGCAGAGAAAGTAATAGCAAACTTAAATTTTAGACATACAGATTCGACCATCATTGCTGTTCTTCAAGATTATGAAACCAAAGAAGTCTTAATGGTAGGAAGTATGAATAGAGAGGCAGTATTTAAAACATTAACAACTGGTTACATTCATTTTTGGTCTTTAAGTAGAAAGAAATTATGGCTAAAAGGGGAGACAAGTGGCAATTTTCAAATCCTTATGGACTTTAAAGTAGATTGTGACGGAGACGCAATGGTTTTTTTGGTCAAATCCTTAGGCCCTGTGTGCCATACTGGGAATAAAAGCTGTTTTTATAGGAGTTCTACTGATTTGATTAAATAGAGGGTTTAAAATCTATAATGCAATATTTAAACTTGGTTAAAATGTCAGCTCAGCAAGGCATAGATAAGGAAGAGTGGAAGAAAAAGATAATGGAAGCATTAACTCAAGTATATGACCCAGAAATTCCGGTTGATATAGTTAATTTAGGTTTGATTTATGAGTTAAAAATAAGTGATGAAGGAGACGTTTATATAAGGTTAGGCTTAACAGCTCCTGGATGTCCAGTAGTTGATGATTTAATTTATACTGTTGAGCAAGTAATAAAGGAGACTGTGCCAGCCAAATCTGTAGAAGTAGATATTGATTTAGAGACCCCATGGACTCCTCTAAAGATGACGCCAGAAGGGAGACAGAAGTTTAAACAGATTTATGGTTATGACATAGTTGAAATGTGGGTTCAAACTTATGGATTGCCAGAAGATCAGCAGGATCAGAAGGCATAAATTCTTTAGCGTTTTTTGTTAATTGTGTCTTGGAGCATATTAGAGCTAATTAGAAACAATCCTGATAAACTTAAAGAATATATTAAGAGAAGATATATTGACGTTTCTATTGTAGATAAAGCTGTGGAATTGGACAAGAAATGGAGGCAAGTTTTGCAAGAGACGGAAAAGCTTAGGCACGAGCATAATGTAATAAGCTCTTCTATACCTAAAGCAAAGCCAGAAGAGAGGCAAGAGTTGATTAAAAAAGCAAAAGAGCTGTTGAAGCAACTTGAAGAGAAAGAGAAAGAGCTTGCACAAATAGAAGAGGAAAGAGAGAAGGTTTTGTTTGAATTGCCAAATATCGTAGATGATTCCGTCCCTTTGGGACCAGATGATAGCTATAATGTCCCTATTAGATTTTGGGGGAAATTTAGGGTATATGAGAAGGACTTGCAGGAATTCCTTAATCAAGTTAAAGGTCATAATGTCGAATATGAAATAATTCATTGGAAACCTGTAGGACATGCAGATATGCTTGAAAACGTCCTTAAGTTAGGTGACACAAAGAAAGCTGGGGAAGTAGCAGGATCGAGGTTTTACTACTTGTTTGACGATATTGTATGGCTAGACATCGCACTTCTTAATTATGCAATTGATGTAATGACGAGTAAAGGCTATACTTTAGTTCTCCCTCCCTACATGTTGAGAGGGGAAGTAATAAAAAGCGTAATAGATCTAGATACTTTTAAGGATGCTATATATAAGATTGAAAATGAAGATTTATACCTTATAGCAACAGCTGAGCATCCTATAGCTGCTATGTACTTTAAAGAGGAAATTCCAAAAGAGAAACTGCCATTAAAGTACGTTGGCATAAGCCCTGCATTTAGAAAAGAAGCTGGAGCAGCAAATAAGGACTTAAAGGGAATTTTCAGAGTCCATCAGTTTCATAAGGTTGAGCAATTCATATTTTCTGCCCCAGAGGATAGTTGGAAATATCATGAAGAGTTAATCAGAAATGCTGAAGAGCTATTTCAGGGTCTTGGCTTGCCATATAGGGTTGTAAATATTGCCTCTGGCGATTTGGGTGCTTGTGCTGCAAAGAAATATGACTTAGAAGTTTGGATGCCAGCTCAAGCTAAATTTAGGGAGATGGTTAGTTGTAGCAATTGTTTAGATTGGCAAGCATATAGAATGAAAATAAGATATGTGGACAAAAACAACAAGAAAGGATATGTTCACACTTTAAATAGCACAGCAATAGCTAGCACAAGGACAATAACTGCTATATTAGAAAATTATCAAAGAGAAGATGGAGTTGTAGAAATACCAAAAGTATTGAGGAAATACCTAGAAGTATTTAGCAAAGCACCTAAAGATTATATATACCCAAGAAAAAGCTAATTTCATTTCTTTAAGTAGTATTCAAGGTTAGCTTCGATCTTTCTCATCATTCTCTTTGCAATTCTTAAGAACAGCTTCAATGCAACTCTTAACGGGAAGTATAGAGGGCCTTTTAAGTATGAGTGATTTATTATGTCCTCTGCCCAATATACATCATGCCAGAAAACTTTTCTGTAAAGCTCTATGTGGGCTTCGTTTAATTTAACTCTAGTAAACCAGTCTTTGTTCTTGAAGTAACCCATTGGTACGAAGAACATTGGCACTAAAATGCTTCTGTAAGGTCTTAAATTATCTACAAGTTCAATTGTTTTATAAACATCATCCTCAGTTTCTTCTGGCAATCCAACTATCATTGTTCCTGCGGGTATAATTTTATTCTCATGCATTATCTTAAATGCCTCTTCAACAGTTTCTGGGTATTCCTCAACTTTATATGGGGCAGATTTTGCTGGCATTATTTCTTTTGCTAGCCTTACAGACCCAGTTTCAATACCAACTTCAACGCCCAAGTAGTCTTGACTTCCATCATCCATTATAATTTCTCTCAGCTTCGTTATTAGTCCGTATTTTTCTTCTGAGTACCTTATTGCCGCTAGACTAGCATGGCTCCACGCTATTGTTTTATAATATTTCTTTACTAATGTATGAAGCTTAATTAAAGGCTCTGGTCTTGGGTAAATTCCCACAGCACCGTAAAAGAGCACATCATCGCTGTGAATAACTCCATGTCTAACTCCATTCCTTACGTTCACTAGCAATTCTTTTTCGATTTTCTCTAATGGGTAATATCTGGTTGGCCTAAGGGTTACTGAGCAAAATCTGCAAGACCTCGCACACCCTCTCATTATCTCTATTAATCCATTTACACTAGCCCCTTTGATTTCTGGTATTTCATCTACTGATGGGGCTTCATCAGCCCCAATATAAACATATTTTGGCAAAGGTTCGTTGTCTAAAACCATTTGTGCCAATTTAACTATGGCTTTTTCTCCCTCTCCATCAACTAAAGTGTCTACACCAACTTTCTCTATCATATCTTCTCTCCATAGCCATTGCCATACTGAGGGGCCCCCAGCAATTATCTTCATCCCCCTTTCTTTCTCTTTTCTAATTTCTGGCCTATTGATTAGCTCCATGAAGCTCTTGTAATTAACTGGCTCTCTTCTTGTAATCCCCCACCAGGTTGAAGAAGGAGGACCGAATGCAAAATAATCGTGATGAGAAAGCAATAGTGCCTTTGCATAGGGCAAATGTTTATTTAAATGATCTGGATCAATAATAGCTGCTTTAAATCCTGCATCTATTAGTGCTGCCTCAATTTTCCTCATTCCATATGGCGCTTGTACTGGTCTACCTAGCTCATCAGTCTTCATTTTTGGACAAGCTATCCACTTCCAAATCCTCTCTGGCAGTCCAACAGCAGGTCCGGTAGCCATGAAGCCTAAGAACTCTTTTCCGTGATGATTCGTCATTAAACATCGATCAGTAGTTAAAATAAAATCAAAGTGTTCTTCCAACAAATCACCTCTTTTCTCTCTATTGTCTAAATTTATAAATACTCTTTACAAAGAGTTTAATACTTTTCTTAATAGTTTTCTAATATCCTCCGGCAAGTCCTCCCTCTTTTCTATTTTCTTTGCATTACTAAGATCTTCGCTCCACTCTTCTCCATTTGGAAGCTTGGCTTTTGTTAATGTATAGAAACTAACTATTTTTTCTCCTTTTTCGTTTCTTGCTTCTTCAATTACAATTTGTTTATTTTTTATTTCAACTAAATATTTTGCCTCAACGTTAGTGATCTTCATTAGTTAGTAGATATACAGTAAAGCATTAAAGTTTTTACTCCATCTTGTCAATATGAATGTCGAAAATTGCGTTTTTTGTAAAATTGTAAAAGGTGAAATAAAATCTCAGAAAGTATATGAGGATGAGGAAACTCTTGCATTTTTAGATATAAACCCTGTTAACAAAGGTCATGTACTTGTAATTCCAAAAGATCATTACGAAAACATTTTCGATATTCCTAAAGAAAAATTAGCTAAAGTCATGGAAGTTGTACAGAAAGTAGCTATAGCTTTAAAAAAGATGGGAGCTGATGGGGTAAATATAGTTTCTAATAATGGAAAAGCAGCAGATCAGCACGTCTTTCATTTACATGTTCATGTCATACCTAGATATTATAATGATGGAAAAGAAATGGATTCAATTAACAAAAGGACTAAATATAAAGATGAAAATGAAATGATGGAATATGCCAATAAGATAAGGTTATTCCTCGTCTGATTCCTGCTCTTCTCCCAGTTCTTCATTTAGCAATTCTAATCCTACTTCCCTATAGTATTCTTCTCTTTCTTGCTCTAACTGTTGTTCTTCTAATTTTCTTTCTCCTTTTTCACTGACTAAAGAGGTAGTAAGAACCCTTGTGCTCTTGTCTTTTTGCTCTTTCACATTGTATTCCTTCTTCTCTTTTTCAGTAAGTGGCATCTCATAGCCACACTTTGTACACCTTAATATTTCTTTACCGTCCTTTTTAGTAGGTATCATTAGCCCTCCGCACTTAGGACAGAATCTCATATAAATTTCACCATATAAAAGAGTAAAGCCATAGTATTATATATAAGGCTTTTGGTCGCAATTTTTGTAATAGCAAAAGGCTAAATTACTTTTATTCTAGGGTCTTCCTTAATAACGTTTAGCACGATACTGGTATGGGTTCTTTCAACTACAGGATTTTTAAGCAAAGTTTTTAGAAAATTATCTAAATCTTCTACGCTCCTAAATTTAGCAATAATTGCAACGTCATATTCTCCAACTATGTCATAGACAGCAACAACGTTATCATAATTGGCTATATTTTTTTCAAACTCAACTAAATGCTTTCCATCAACTTTTGCCATAATTATGCTTGTAAGGGAATAACCAAGTTTTGTGTAATCAATTAATGCTGTAAACCCTTTTACAATGCCTTCTTGTACTAATCTTAATAACCTATTATGTAAAGTAGCGGGTGAAACGTTCATCTCTTCTGCTAATCTTCTCAAGCTAACTCTAGAGTCTCTTAGAAGTTCCATCAGTAATTTCTTATCTATTGTATCTATCTCAACCCTTTTTTTATCAGACATAAATTTCATAAAAAGATTAATGTGGAGATTAAAAAATTTTCATCTTAAAAAGGATTTATCATATTAACTTTAGCTGAGATATACCTTGTAGTACCAGCTGTACTCCAAACGCAGCTATAATTATAGCAGTAAATCTGCCTGCAGCCACTGTACCAGTTTCTCCTAATGCTTTAACTATTAATGGGCCAGAAAGTAACGACAAGTATACAAGGAAGGTCACTAATAAGCTACTTAATATTAAAATTAGGGGGCTGTAACTTACTGATAAAGTTATTAATGCGGTCATTGTACCGGGTCCTACAAGCAATGGAGTTGCTATAGGAGTAATTATAGCCTCCTCAAGTTTCCTTATGAATCTTAATTGCTGGAAACCGCCCATTGTATCTACTCCCAGATAAATCAATAGAATTCCCCCTGCTATTTCTAGTGCTTGCGGAGATATTCCCAAAAAATCTAAAAGAGGTCTGCCTAATATAGAAAAAATCACTAGTAAAATTACTATTGCTACTGTTATTTTATTTACTATAAAATTCCATGAAAGCTGTTTGTTGGGATCTTCTTTAACAGCCTCTTCATAAACGGCTAGCAAAAAAGGTAGTACTGAGAATGGATCAATTATTGCAAAAAGTTTTACCGCAATCACTACTACTGCTTCTAAGTTCATTCTAATAGGCTAATAATCTCTTTGAGATTTTGAATTCTCTCTTCTTTGTTTTCACTTAAAGTGGCTAAAACTAATTTGCTTAATATTTTATATAATCTAGCTATTTCTTTCTTACAATCTTCATTGCCTTTTTCAATCTCTGAAACCCTTCCTTCCAAAGATTGAAGCGACATATAAAGATCTGTAATTAGATCCTCTACACTATGCTCATGTTCGTGATGATGTTCATGCTCATGTTCTTCTTCAACTTCTCTCTGTATCTCTTCCATATCTTCTTCTGTTTTTGGAAGCTTATCTATTCTAAACTTCATTGCGATTCACCTTCTTCTTCCTCTGTGTCCACATTTTTAACACTATTTGTATTTATATCTTGGACTATTTTTATTCCCATCCTTAAGTAATGCTTTATTACAATAGAAATTTTCCCTGCAGCTCTTGTGTCAATGCATTCCGTTTCAACAATATCACCATCAACAGTTTCTGCAACAACTTTTGCTCTCTTTTTACTTTCATCGCAATATTCTACGTTTACAGACTTTATCTTCCCCATGTAAAGCAAAGACTCTAAATCTCTTCCTTTCATTATCATTTTCATTTTTTCACTGCTATTCCTATTATATCCGAATATTTTAATCCTTTTTCTTTTAAAAAATCTTCAACTTCTTTTCTTATCCTAGTTATACTTTCGTAACCTTCATCTATTAAAACTGTTCCAAGCCCAACCAGCTTTGCTCCAACTGACATCAGTTCTATAGCATCAATACCGTCAAAGACTCCTCCCATTCCTATTATATCTGGCTCGTATTCTTTATATACATCATGAATTATTCTAACTGCTAGTGGGTGAATACATTTGCCAGAAATTCCTCCAGTGCCATAATGTAAAACCTTGTTGAAAGTTTCAACATCTATTGCCATTCCTTTCAACGTGTTAATTAGCGTTAATCCATCAGCACCTGCAGACAACGCTTTACCAGCAAGTTCAACCACATTATCCCATGGGCCTAGCTTAACAAAAACTGGCAAAGAAGTTACTCCCTTTACGTTTTTTACAATTTCATAAACATAACCAGATAAGCTCTCTCCAAATCCCTTTCTATTAGGGCTACTAACGTTTATTTCTATCATAATCCCTTTCTTTACTTTTCCAGCAACTTCTGTAATCTCCTCTACACTACTTCCTCCTATGCTGACAATTATAGGGCAATTGCTTTCAACCTTTTGAAGCTCTTCGACTCCGGGGTTTCCTAGGCCTATTGCATTCATATAGCATTTTTCATGGAACTTAATTACTGTAGGAGGCTCATGAGGGTTGAGAGGTTTAAGTGTTACCGTTTTTGTTGTTATTGCTGATGGAGAGTAATTTTCGCATAAATAACTAATTTTCGAAAACGGAACTAAGCCCGAGGCTGTAATTATTGGGTCTTTAAATTCTATATTGGCTACTCTTATCAAATGGGTTCATCCCCCTAATTGGGTAAGCGTTTTCTCCGTCATATGCAACTTTACCTTGAACTATAGTAAAATCAACTTTAGCCTCTAATTCATAATAGTCAAGTGGCGTCTCAGTCACTTTAGAGAATCTTGTCTTATATCTCCATGATTTTCTGCTAATGATAGTGAAATTTGCAACATTTCCTACTTTAATCTCTCCATATGGAATTCCAAGAATTTTAGCAGGGTTTTTTGAAAGCAAAGACACCGCCCTATCAAACGGCAAAATTCCTTTAAAGGCTAAAGAGTAAATGAAGGGGGTTGTAAAAGACACCGCAGCTATTCCAGGGGGGCATAAGTCGTATTCCATGTTCTTCTCCTCCTTTGCGTGAGGCGCGTGATCGCTTACTACTGTATCGACTTCGAATAATGCCTTTAAAAGTCCTAATCTTGTTACATAATCTCTAATTGGCGGATTCACTTTACTTAGACAATCTCTTTCCCCATCAACTAACAAGTGATGTGGAGTTATATCTGTTGTAAATCCCATTTCTTTCGCCAACCTAACAGTTTCGTAATTAGTTATATGAGTTATATGGATATTCCCATAAACGTAATTTAAAGATCCAATTTCCATCCATATTTCCCTTAGCTTTCTAGGCACTCTTAAGGCTAATGGGATCTCTGGGTGAAGAACCTTTAGTTTTTTGCTTTTTCTTAGAACCTCTTTTGTTTCCTCATTTTCAAGATCTTCCGGATATATTTTATATCCAGCAATTGGAAGAGTGTCAACTTTTTCCACGTCTTTTGTTACGCCAGAATAAATTGCATAATCAGACCTAGATTGGTATTCAAACTCTCTAAGCCTCTCAATCACTCTCTGATAAGTATTAACTGGTGGTAAAGTATTTGGCATGTCTACAACTAGCCCAACCCCTCCATATACTGCCTCACTAGTTGCAGTAGCTACAGTTTCTTTATATGATAGTTTAGCCCCCCTAACATGGACATGCATATCTATTGAAGCTGGAACTATTAACTGGCTTTCCTTGAACTCTATGTCCGGTCTGCATTCTTTTTTAATACTTTTTATAAACCTATCGAACTGTATGCATACTTCTTCTATTGTGTTGTCAATCCAAGCTTTCCCTCTTATCCACAATTTCGCTCACCTTAAGCAAAGGGCCATCAATGCAAGTTAGTTTGTTACCAATTTTACAAACATCACATACGCCAAGCATGCAATTCATCTTAACCCACCTTACATAAACTAAAGCTTTACTAGGTAAAGCTGAAATTTGATTCTGAGGGACTGCAGCAATTATCATATCTGCGTCATTCTCATTTCCATTTTCAAATTCATTAGTAAAGCATTCAATGCACTTCACTTTTACAATATATCCTTCTCTTTTAGCTTCTCTAAGTATATATAAAATGTCATAAAAGAGGTCTTTGTAAGCTATGCCAAGAATTTTCTTTCCTTCAAATTTTATTGCCCTTCCTAAAGGCCCCTTAATTAATACTTTCTTCCTCCCCCTTACTTTTTCATAAATCTTTTCAGAAAGATGCAAAATTAGGACTTTATCATAATAGTCTGTAATGCTGAGCGGGATTTCCCTCTCTCCAGAAATTACTAGGCTAACGAACTGTCCTGGAAGAGGTTTTAACGGAAATGAAACTCCTACTTCATAGATATTATCAATTTTTTTAGTGTAAATGACATCTGAGTAAATCACTTTTCACTACCTAATATCTGTTTTAATATTTCGCTCTCATCAATTACTGTATCGCAATACACGCACTTCATTTTAAGGGGTTTTTCACTAATCTTTATAAATACTGGAACTGCCTCAACGTCATTATTTGTTATACATGCCAAATTTGTGCATTTAATAATCCCTTTGACTACTTCTGGTATTTTCAGCTTTTTCTTCTCAACTACCTCATAGTCCCTAATTATGTTTATAGTAGCTGTAGGTGCGATTAGTGTAATTAAATTTGCTTCCTTTTCGTCAACCTCTTTATTTTCAATCTTTATTATGTCTTTCTTACCCATCTTTTTGCTTTCTACATTCATAACCAATGCAATTCTGTCCTGCTTGTTCACTTTAAGTATCTTAAGAACCTCTAGTGCCCTTCCAGCGGGTATGTGATCAATTACTGTGCCGTTTCTTATTTTTGTTACTATAAGCTCCTTTTTGCTCGCCATTTCCATTTTACTCACCAAAGATTTTAGTTAATATTGCCATTCTTATTGGAACCGCATAAGAGGCTTGCTCAAAATATTTTGCTTGAGGAGTTTTATCGACTTCTCTGCTTATCTCATTAACTCTAGGCAATGCATGTAAAATTATGCTTTTCTCTTTCATTTTCGAAACTAGAGTTTTATCGATGACATAGCTCTCCTTTACTTTTTCATATTCGCTTTCGTCTGGGAATCTTTCCTTTTGAATCCTTGTTACGTAAAGAACGTCAATTTCTGAAATCACTTCATTATAATCGTGAACTTCCTTGTAAGGATAATTTAACTCCTCTAATATCTCCTTTCTAGCTGATAATTGCGGGGGCGAAATTAGGTAAACGAATTTTGGTTTAAACCTAGTTAATGCTCGCAATAAGCTATTAACAACCCTTGCATATTTTAAGTCCCCAATTAATCCAAAGGTTAAACCGTCAATTGTTCCAAAGTTCTTATAGACAGTGTATAAGTCAATTACTGATTGAGTGGGATGCTCATGCTTTCCGTCACCGGCGTTAACTATGGGAACTTCTGATATTTCAGCAGCAAACTTTGCAGCCCCGTCAAATTTGTGCCTCATAACTATTAAATCAGAGTAGTTGTTTAGCATCCTTATTGTGTCAGCAAGATTTTCCCCTTTTTCAATTGAAGTGCCTTCAGCTGAGGAAAAGCCAATTACCGATGCCCCCAAATTTATTGCAGCCTTGTTAAAGCTCAAATATGTCCTTGTGCTTGGCTCAAAAAATGCTAAAGCTACAGTCTTTCCCTTTAATATTTCGGCATTTCTCACTTTTTGGAATTTATCTGCCAATTCGAAAATTTCCTCAAAATCATTCCTTGTTAAGTCGTATGAAGAAATTAAATCCCTCAAAAGTGCCCTTAATTATCTTGTTTCAATGATTATTTAAACTCTTTCTTTGATAAACTAAATAATGGATTTCGTTAAATCGTTGATCGAAAATAAGCTTTTATTAGTTGGAAATTTTGTGCTAACATCTGGCAAGATGAGTCCTTACTATCTAGATTTGAGAAGATTATCTAACTATTATGACATTTTTTCAGAGGTAGTGAATAAAGCCATAGATAAAATAAAAGGGCTGGAGTTTGATATGGTAATTGGCATTGCAACTGGAGGAGTGCCTTTCGCATCTTTTATTGCTTGTCGCATGGGCAAGCCATTGGGATATATAAGAATGGAAAAGAAAAGCTATGGAACTGGCAAAGCATTGGAGGCTGATGTAGAAGGAAAAAAGATTTTGTTGGTAGACGATGTTGCTACAACTGGCGGTTCATTACAGAAAGCAATAGAGGCTATTGAATCTGAAGGAGGGAAAGTTGTTGCTAGCCTTGTAATAGTCGATAGACTTGAGGGAGCAGAAAAGAGATTAGCAGAAAAAGGTGTTAAATTATACTCTGTATATAAGATAACTGAAATTCTAGAGTATTTGCTCAATTCAAACTTAATTTCAGAGGCTGATAAGAACAATATACGCGAATATTTGGTGAAAAATATTGAGTAACTTAATTCTTGCGTTAGATAAAGAATTGTCACCCTCTACTTTAGCGGAAATAAGCAAATATATTACCAGAGTGAAAATCGGATATCCTTTACTTCTCGGAAACTTCTCGTACCTTGATGACATCATAAAAATAAAATGGGAAGAAATTATATTTGACCTAAAACTAGCTGATATAGATAATACAATGATTCTTATTGTTTCTAAATTACTGAATTATGGAGATTCATTTATATCTCATTCATTCATAGGAGTTGAGGGAGCTTTAGACAAACTCTCTGATTTCCTCAAGCAAAATAACAAGAATCTTTACTTAGTCCTCTCTATGTCACATAAAGGTTGGAATGACAGTTTTTACCCTTACTTAAAGGAAGTTGCAAGCAAAGTTGAGGTAAAGGGCTTTGTAGTTGGTGCCACAAAGCCCAATATGATAAGGGTGGTAAGAAATGACTTTAAAGACAAAATAATAATTTCGCCGGGTGTAGGTGCTCAAGGGGCAAACGTAGGAGATGCAATATGCAATGGGGCTGATTATGAAATTGTAGGAAGGACAATTTATGAGGCTAAAGATCCCATTGAGCAAGCCAAAATTTTGTCAAGAATGCAAGAGGTGAGAGTAAATGAGTGTAAAAGAGCAGAGAATAGATAAAAATGAGCTTAGCGAAAAATTAGCAAAGATAGCAGAGCTAATAGAAAGGGGAGAGGAAATAGAAGAGGAGTACGGAGAAGTCCCAACTACTGATTTTAAAGATCTCTATACTTTACAAGGAATTGAAGGTACCACACAAGGTAAAAAAGAACATGATTATAAAGAGCTTTACAAGTACTTTGCAGAGCTGTATAGCAAATTCGTAATCTCCACGATGCTTGAATATGCTAAAAAGACAGAGGAAACTGGAGTTGAATACATAAATATTTTGCTTGACGATGGTTACTTTCTAATTTTAGAAGGGGGAGAGGGTCAAGTTGTTATCCCTCATCCTTCTGGCTTAGCTTCTACTCATTTACATCCAAATGTATGCATTTTTTCTTATAAAGACCTAGAGACTGCAGACCAACTATTTATAAAAGGCTATTTAGCAATAGGCGTTTTAACAACTAAATGTCTCCTTCTCTTATATAGAAACGGAGTTTATACTATCGAAGATAGGGAAAGTCTTCTTTCTTTAGCAAAAAACGTTAAAAAGAGCAAAACTGCAAATGAAGTTATTAAAGCATATAATGAAGCTAAGTTTCTTCAGTTATCGTTTTATCTTGTTCAATTTGCTTAGCTAAAAGGTCTATTGTTGCTTCAGCTATATCAATTGAGTATCTCACAACTCTTCTAACAGAATCTAAGATTATTAACATAGAACCAATTTTCTTTGAGTCATAGTTTAAGTTTAGTATTTTTTCTGCTAAAACTCTGTTTTTAGACAGCAGTTCGAACTCCTTATTTATAATTTCATGAGAAAGATCTTTGTCTTTTGACGTAAACGCGTTTATTGAGTTTTTATAAAGATCAGAAACTTCAATTCCATGATCATATATCTCCTTTTCTTTTAATTTTTCTATAATTGAAAGTTGCTCTATTATTCTTACGCTATGATCCGAGACCCTTTCAATTGATTTTGCTACAGAATATAAATTCACTAATTGAGTTAGATTGTATTTTTCTTCTTCTAGAATTTCTGGGTATTCAACTGAAAGTGAAAGCTGCCTTACAATGTAAAAATAAAATCTGTCTACGTCGTCATCTCTATCAATAATCTCTTTAGATAAATCTTTATCCCCATCTGCTAATGCCTTAAATGAGTCTTTAAGCATGTTATAGGAGATATTTGCTGCCCTAGAAATTGATTTAGTAAGTGAGAGCTCTTTTTCGTTTACAAGAAATTGGATTGTTAGCGAATTTGAATCTTCGTCTATTATTTCTGCGCCTAAAAGTCTATTCCTTATAACATCCTTAATTTTTTCTCTATCATTTGAAGAGAATTTTGCGCAATATACTGATAACAATGAGTATCCAGCCATGTAATATGAAATTATTTCTCTTATAACAAAATTGATATCTGGCTTGTCACAGTTTAAACTAATCTTTTTCTCTCTCCTTTCTTCATTTTTAGATTTTTTAGGATTAAGAACAAGTCTTGCTTGATTATCTTGAACTATTTCTATTTCATCTCCAGGCTTTAATGCATGCTCCTTTACCCATGTTTTTGGCAAAGATATAATATATGTAGAGCCACCGGTTAATTGTAATTTTCTCACTATAGGTTTTGGCATATCTATATTCGATATATAATCTTATGTGGGCACTTTATATTTTTCCTTTAATTCTTCAGAGGCTATTTTTTCGGCCTCTTCTAATATTTTTCTAACCTCTTCGCTTTCTTTAATTACAATTTGGGCGTCTGAGGTTATTATTGGCTGTAAGTTTATGAGAATGTCATCTATTAAGGGGCCAAACTCTATTGAGTTTCCCAAATTCCCCTTTATACTCTCTAAAGCCTTAACAACTGGATATATATACTGAGTTAAAGAACCTACAAGTGCCAAAGTTTCTAGCCTTATTTCCAAGATCTCCAGTAAAGCCCTTATTTTCAACAAATTGTTTAGAATATTCCTATTGACCTCTATTTCCTTAGAATATTCTCTAGATAAATAATTGAATCTCCCAATATTATATAAGGACAAATCTTCAAGAGTTCTTATCCTATTTTCAATCCTAGAAGCAAAAGCATCAATGCGGTAAATTGCAAGCCTAATGTCAGTAAGAATCTCTGGTAATCCTTTCCTTTTCACATTAAAGCTCTTATCTTATAACATTTAAGAGTTTTTAGACTCTTGTGAGATTAACTCATCAAGGACGTTTTTATACATTCTAAAGAAAGCAGTTAATTTATAAGGGGCCCCATATCCGTCTCCATCCCTATATATTATTTGATTTTCAATTAAAACTTCTATATGGTGGGTAATCGTCTTATAATCCAAATTTAATACTTTAGCTAATTGATTCGCATTAAGAGGTTTTTCTTCCAAAGCCTTAACTATTTTTAATCTTGTATAACCACCTCTAGAGGTCAAAAACAGAAATTTAAAAAGTTTCTTCACTTGCCTTATTTCCTTCTCATTCACTGTATTTATAGCTCGAAATCCATCTAATAAATTTCTCCCACTAAAGCCCTTTGAGCAATTTCAGTTATTATTTCAGATATTGTTGGATGAGAGAATTGCACTCTATATAAATCCTGAACTTTTATAGATAACTCCATTGCTAAGGCTAAAGTGTTTATCACTTCAGTAGCCCCTTCTCCTATCATATTAGCCCCTAAAATCCTTCCATCCTCTGAAACAACAACCTTTAAGAATCCTTCAGTTTCATTAACAGTCCACGCCCTTGGTATATCTTTCATTTCGACTTTTACTTCTTTAGCATTAACCCCTGCTTTCTTCAGTTCTTCTAAAGTGTTCCCAACAACCCCTATCTCAAGGTCAGCAAATATTGAAGTTGGAATGTATTTAGGCATTTCTGATTGTCTTCCTCCAATGTTATCCCCTGCAACAATTCCTTGCCTCCATGCTTTTGTTGCAGACAATGGGGCCCCAGCAACATCGCCAACAGCAAAAACCTTAGGGTTGCTTGTCCTAGCTTTGTTATCAACCTTTATATACCCTCTTTGATCAGTTTCAACCTTTATTGCCTTTAAGTCTATTCCATCAGTTACTGGCTTTCTTCCAATAGTTATTACTGCCAAATCTCCAACTATTTCCTCTGTCGATGATGGAGTTTGGGCTGTAAAAACTACCTTATCTTCGCTTTTAACAATTTTAGATTTAGTGTTTAAGTAAATCTTGATCCCTTTTTCCTCTAATCTCTTTTTAACTTCATTAGCTATTTCAATATCTATTCCAGGCACTGGGAGAAGTCTGGGCATTAATTCAATAATAGTCACATTTTTGTTTAGTGCTTTGAAAAGCGTTGCTAATTCTACTCCAGCCACTCCGCCCCCAACAATTATTATGTTATTTGGCAAGTTGGGCATGTTCATTGCAGTCCAGGGGTCAACAACATTCTTGCCGTTTAATGGAAAATCTGGCAATGAAAGGGGCTCAGAGCCAGTGGCTATTACAATATAATCAGTGGTATAAGTTTTACCATTAACTGTAACTTCTCCTTCTCTTTTTACTTCAGCCTTCCCATACATGATGTCTACATTGTGTTTCTTCAAAACCTGAAGCATATTTTCTCTTATCCCGCTTATTATTTCATTCTTGAATTTGTTTAATCCTTCATAGTTTATCTTAGCCTCAGAGGAGATCCATGGGGATTTAACTATTTTATTTACTATTTTAGCAGAATCAATTAACGTTTTAGAAGGGATGCAAGCTCTATTTAGACATTCACCCCCAATTTCGTTTTTCTCCACTATTGCAACTTTTTTGCCTAATTCAGCACTTCTTATTGCTGTTGCTATTCCCCCTACTCCTCCTCCTACGACGATAACGTCATAATCCATTTTGTCTCTTTATTAGATAAGATTTAAGCCTATTTAAAGTGTATAAAATATCTGGGTGAAGTTTTTCTTTTTCTTTACTTTCGCACAAAGCTAAAAATTCTAGTTCAGTATAAACGTTGTATTTGGAATAAATATCCTCAAGAGAAAGGTTCAAGTTAAGATAGTCAGTTGCAAATGCTTTCCCATTTTTGCAGAATTTATAAATAAAACTAAGCATTCCTAGATCTACAATTCTTTTTCTCTTCTCTCCAACAAGTATAACTCTAACTCCAATAGGGATATTCTTCTCCAAATCCTCAACTTTTATCTCTTTAACTTTTACTTTGATTACAGCCTCTTCCTCTTTTAGGAACTTTTCAACAATGTCATCCACAAGGTTTTAAAGCAAAGTTGAGATAAAAATTTAAGATGGACTGGTACGCTTATAAGCAAAAAGCTTGGGAGAGGATTCTTAGAGATAAAGAGATTGGTTACCTAGACCCTGACATATTTGATGTGCTAGAGACTTTCTTTAAGAGAAAAGACACTTATACTCAGAGCAGTTGCAGTGGAAGAATAACTATTGTTGATGCAGAATTGCCTTGGGAAAGAAAGAACTCAAGTGTAATATATAAAAATCACTTAGGAATTACAGTAGAAGACCTCATTACAACAATAAGCAAAGGAAAAGTTTGGAATTTGTGGCTTATTGTTCAAGGCCCTATATTTCATGCCTATACTAGAACTCAAGAAGAGGCTTGGGAAATCCTAAAAATTGCTAGAAGTGTGGGGTTTAAGCATAGCGGAATCCTAACTGTAAATGAAAAAGGAATCTTAGTTGAACTAAGGACTGGAGTAAAGATGGTTCACTTACTGAAGCAAAACTATACTGAGGAAGAAATTGTTGATCTTGTTAACGTTGCAAATAAGGTTTTGCGTAAAGGCAAAGAGAAAATGCAAAAACTTAAGATTGCTTTAGAGAACTCATTGAATTCCGATAATTCTGTGGAGCTGAGGGAGAACTCTGAAAGGAAGTCCCAGATTCAATACAACTTGAGTTAATTTCCTTAACTCTTCAACATATCTCTCACTTCTTCCATCTGGCTGTAAAATTACCTTTTCTGGATTTATTCTGTTTTTCTCTACAAATTCGATAACTTCTTTTATATCTTTCTCTGGGTTTACTATGACAAATTTATAATAAGTAGCCCAATCATCATCCTTAAAGTTATAAACTATTTTATATCCAGAATTAGAAAGCTTTGGTGAAACAGAAAATATATCAATAATTTTTCTTAGCCTTTCATCAGGCTTTATTGTTCCACTTGTTTCTACTAAAACTTTATGGCCTAAGTCTTTAAGTGCCTTAGCTAATGGATAAATGTCTTGAAGTAAGGGTTCTCCTCCAGTGATTGTTGTAAATTTAATGTTTACATTTATGTTTTTCAATATCTCTTCGATACTCATTAGCTTACCATTAAACTTATGCCAAGAGTACTTCGTATCGCACCAAATGCATCTAAGATGACAACCAGCAAGTCTAATGAAGTTAGAAGGAGTACCTATTACCTCTCCTTCTCCTTGAATTGAGACAAAGATTTCACTTACCCAATACCTTAGCATTTTGAAGAATGTTAAGCACATAATTTAAAAGACTATCTAAACCAAGTCCTTTCTCTGCACTTATTTCAAAAACTTTTCCCTCTGCTGATAAATGGCTTTTGATTTGATTATACAATTCCTCATTCTTATCGTCAATCTTGTTCAAAACTGGGATTACAACTTTCTTCAGACTTTTAACCTCCTCATATAAGTCAATTTGCTCTTTTGCAGAGTATAATGACTGATTTGAAACGTCAAACAGAAACAATATAACTCCTTCTAAGTTCTTTATTGCATTTATTGCCTTAAGTTCTATTTTATTCCTTTCTTTCATTGGCCTATCCAATATACCTGGTGTGTCAATCACTTGTATCTTATATAACCCCGTATCAATATGACCTACGTGAATTTCTTTTGTAGTAAAGGGATATGAAGCAACTTCTGGCTTAGCTGAGGATATTTTACCTACAAGTGTGCTCTTTCCCACGTTTGGGGGGCCTGCAACTATGATTGTAAGCATATTAGGGTCTATTGCTTGTAATTTCTTTAATTGAGAGGCAAGATCAATTACTTGATCAATGCAGTCCTTTCTTGCACGTAAAATCGAGTTTACTCTTCCAACGCATTGCCTCATTAATTTATTTGCTTCTTTTTCATCGGAACCTTTAATTAATCTTCTATATCTTTCTATCAGATTAAGTGAAAGCTGAACCCCTCTATTCATAGCACCTAAGCAAAGCTTCACCCTATTTATATCAGCAAAAATTTCAACTGTTTCCCTATAAAACGGATGAAGTTCCTCTATCCTAGGAAACTCTTTTAAGAACTCTTGATATCTCTTGAGTTGCTCTTTGAAGAAATCAAGCCTCTTTATTTCTCTTTCTTTTGGAGTACTCCCACCTATCTTAGGAATCCTATTTAAGACTATTTTTATAAGATCCTCAGTTTTAGGCGGGATTTTTACTTTTTCAAATGGGTTTAACATACCTTTGTTCCTGCTGGCACTTCTCCATCAACTGTTAGAATCCTGGGTTTTATTCCTTTTTCTTCATCTTCTTTACAACCAGCAGCAAGTATCATTCCTTGGCTTTCAAAGCCTCTAATTTTCTTTGGTTTTAAATTTGCAACTACAATCACCCTTTTCCCAACAAGCTCTTCTGGTGTATAAAATTCTGCTATGCCAGAAATTATTTGCCTAGTTTCATTCCCTAAATCCACAATTAGTCTGAGTAGCCTAGTTCCTTCTATTCTTTCAGCAGACTTCACAACTCCAACTCTTAAGTCTATTTTTGCAAAGTCGTCTATTGTAATTTCGCTCATAAGGGTTAAATAGCACAACTATATTATGAGTATGCCTTTACTTAACTAAGTAAAAAATACCGCAACGTAGAACACAAGTTTTTTATACTGTATGCGTAAAAATGAGTTATGGAATTTGTAAAAATCGCGGAAGGGAAAACAAAAGAAGTATATGCTTATGACGACTCACACGTACTTCTAAGGTTTAAAGACTCTATAACTGCTGGGGATGGCGCTAGAAAAGACGAATTGCCCGGCAAAGGAGTTTTGAACGCTCAAACTTCAGCATTTTTGTTTAGACTTCTTGAGGCAAAGGGAATAGAGACACATTACGTAGGGATGTATGATGAAAGGACGATGATAGCTAAAAAGCTAAAAATGATTCCAGTTGAGGTTGTATTAAGGAATATTGCTACAGGAAGCATAGTTAAGAGGTTGCCAATAAAGGAAGGAGAAGTTTTCGACCCTCCAATAATAGAGTTCTTTTTAAAGGACGATGCAAGGCATGACCCCTTAATAAATTATTATCACATGGAGTACCTTAAGTTGATGACTAGAAAAGAGGCTGAAACTATAGAAGAGATAATGTTCAAGGTTAATCAAGTCCTATACCCATTCTTTAAGAGTAAAGGATTGATCCTTTACGATTTCAAGTTAGAGTTTGGCAGGCTAGATAATAAACTAATTATTGGCGATGAAATCACGTTGGATTCGATGAGGATTAGGGAGGAAAAAACTGGGAGAATTTTAGATAAAGATCTTTATAGAAAAGGGGCTGATCTTCAAACAGTTAAGAGCGCTTATGAAGAGTTCTTTAAGAGGATAAGTGAGTAATCATGCTTTACTACGTTGAATTAATAATAATGAACAAAGATGGCGTTAGAGATCCAGAAGGGGAAACAATACAGCGTTATGTAGTTAATAGGTTTACTAGCGAAATTTTAGAGACAAGGGCAGGAAAATATTTGCTTTTCAAAGTCAATGCAAATAATCAGCAAGAAGCTGAGAACCTAGTTAGAAAGTTAGCTGAAGAAATGAGGTTGTACAACCCTATAGTTCATAAAATTGAAGTTAAGGTGATTAGGAGTGAAAACGGCAGTAATTAAATTCCCTGGAACTACTTGTGAAGTCGACGTTTATAAGGCTTTACTTGAGGCAAAAGTAGATGCAGAAATTGTAAAATTTAAGGATTTTGATCCAGACAAATATGAGGCAGTAGTTCTGCCAGGAGGTTTTAGCTTTGGAGATTACTTAAGGGCAGGAAGTATAGCTGCAAGTACTGAAACTATGAAGAAAGTTAAAGAAATGGCATCAGAAGGAAAAGTTGTTATAGGAATTTGCAACGGCTTTCAAATTCTAGTTGAGAGCGGATTGCTTGAAGGGGCTCTTTTGCCAAACCTCAATTTGCGTTTCATAAGCAAATGGGTCTACATCAAAGTAGTAAGAGATGACACTGTATTAACTAGAGGTTTAGATAAAAAGATACTAAGAATGCCAATTGCCCATGCGGAAGGAAGATATTATCATGAAGATGTTGAGAAAGCGAAAAGTTTGGCAGTTTTCCTTTATTCAGATGAGTTTGGCAATGTAAGTGAAAAAGCAAATCCTAACGGCTCCCTTTTGAACATTGCAGGAATTGCAAATGAAGAAGGAAACGTTGTAGGAATGATGCCTCATCCAGAAAGAGCCTCCTTTAAATTAACTTCACCAACGGAAGAAACTGATGGCTTGCTCTTATTTAGGGGGTTGAGCAAATGAAGTTAACTCTCTCACCATATGAAATGGAAATTGTAAGAAAAAAGCTAGGAAGGGAGCCAAGTGAGGCTGAATGGTTAGTAATAGACGCATTATGGAGCGAGCACTGCTCTTATAAATCATCAAAGACTTTTCTAAAGAGTTTTCCAAGCGAAGGGGAAAACGTTGTTATGGGAATTGAGGATTGGCAAGACGCGGGGGCAATAGATGTTGGCGATGGTTGGGCTATTGTTCTTAAGGTAGAAAGTCATAATCATCCTTCAGCAATAGACCCATTCAATGGAGCAGCGACTGGCGTTGGAGGAATTATAAGAGATATTATAAGTAAAGGGGCGAGACCAATAGCTTTGCTTGATATGATTAGAGTAGGAAATCTCTCTTCATCAAAGAACAGATGGTTATTAAAAAACATCATTGCTGGCATTGGCTTTTATGGTAATAGCATTGGAGTCCCAGTAATTGGTGGGGAGTTAGAGTTTGATGACTCATATAATGATAATCCTTTAGTTGATGTAGCTGGCGTTGGAATAGTAAGGAAAGACAAAATTGTGCCTAGCGTAATTAAGGAGCCCGGATTAAAAATAGTCATTGTAGGCTTAACTGGTTTAGACGGACTTGGAGGGGCTTCTTTCGCTTCAAGGAAATTAAGCGGGGAAGATGAAATTGGGGCAGTTCAAATAGCAGATCCTTTTGCTGGGAAAATAGTTTTAGATGTGACTTTAGAGGTTGCAGATAAAGTAGAGGCTATAAAGGACTTAGGAGGAGGGGGGTTAGTAGTAGGAATAACTGAGATGGCAAATGGCTTTGGGGCAATAGTTGATTTAAATAAAGTTCCTCTAAGAGTTAAGGACTTATCTCCAGAAGAAATCTTAATATCTGAAACTCAAGAAAGAATGCTATTTGCTGTAAAAGAAGAGAAAGTGGAAGAAGTTTGTAAGGCATTTGAGTATTATGATTATCCATGTGCGGTTATTGGAGAGTTTGTAAAGGAGCCATTCATAAAGTTCTATTACAACGGCAAAGAAGTAGTTAGCTTACCTTCTGAACTCCTCCTTTCTCCACCAAGATTTGTATGGGGAGTAAAGAAAAAGAAAAGGAATACTGGAAGCAGACCAGAGGTAGGTCTTGAGGAGAGTGTGAAGGCTATAGTATCTAATTTTGTAAGCAAAGAATGGGCATACTCTCAATTTGATTATGAAGTTGGGACTTCAACTGTATTAAAGCCTGGTGAAGCTGATGCTGGCTTAATTGCTCTGCCTAATGGAAAACTTTTAGCAATAAAAGGCGATGCAAACCCAGATCTTTGTAGCGAAGATGCTTATGAATGTGGAAAAGCAATAGTTGCAGAAGCTTATAGAAATTTAGCCTCAGTAGGAGCAATTGGGATTGGCTTAGTTGATCATTTGCAATTTGGAGACCCTAGGAAGCCAGAAGTATATAACGACTTCATAGAGGCTATTAGAGGAATAGCTGAGGCCGCAAAGTTCTTCTCAATTCCGATTGTTGGAGGAAAAGTCTCATTCTACAACGAAAACAAAGACGGGGTTCCAATAAAGCCTACACCATTAGTTGTTATGGCAGGTTTAGTAAAGGAAAAGTTTTTGAGAAACAAAGTTGACGAATCCTACATAGTCTTAATTGGATTCACAAGGGATGAGATGAGAGGCTCTCTTTTCACTAAAATCTTTGGCAATTACGGCGAAGTGCCTAAGACAAGGTTAAATGAGGATTATTTAGCTAGCAATCTTGTAATTGATTCGATAAATGATCAATCAATAATCTTCGCAAAAGATATAAACAAAGGAGGTCTTGTTGGTGCTTTATTCTCAATTTTAGTTAAAGGAATGGGAGTAGAAATTAACCTAGGAAGAATCCCTTCAGACTCAGACGATTGGATACCAAAACTGTTCTCTGAAAACAGCGGAAGATTTATTGTTTTAACTAACGACCCAGAAGCAATTTCAAAGAAATCAAAAGGAATATACGTCTCTGTAATTGGTAAGGTTACAAGAAATCAAAACGTCTTAAAAATTGACGAGAAAGAAATAAATCTAGAAAAACAAATCTTAAATTACTATAATTATTTAGATGAGGTGATGTCATGAAGATTAAAGAGCATTGCGGGATTGTAGGCATTTATTCAACATCTGAAAAATCTCCTTTCTTGTCTTATGAGGCATTAAAGTTTTTGCAACATAGGGGGCAAGAATCTGCAGGAATAACTTATCTAAAAGATGGAAAATTAGTAACAATGAAAGGCTTAGGCTTAGTTGAAGAGGCATTAGATCCTAGAATTTTACAAGACTCTAAATTAGCTATAGGCCACGTTAGGTACTCAACAACTGGGAAAGGAACTTTAGATGAGGCACAGCCTATGAGCAATGGAAATATTGCTGTTGCATTTAATGGAACAATAACAAATTACTTTAAGTTCAACACAGCGACAGACACAGAGTTCATTTTAAAAACAATATCTTCAACAAAGGACATAAGGGAGGGAATAAGAAAGCTTGTAGACCTTGCGGATGGGGCTTACTCCATTGTTGTTTTAACAAACAAGGGTGAGTTGATTGGATTTAGAGATCCTAAAGGATTTAGACCCCTTGTATTAGGAAAGCTTGATGACGGATACATCTTAGCATCTGAAGATTCAGCAATAAGGCAATTGGGAGGGAAACCATTAAGGGATGTTAAGCCTGGCGAGCTAATTTATATTAAAGATGGGGAGATTGAAAGCGAAATTCTATTTAGAGATGACGTTAGCTTCTGCTCCTTTGAATATATTTACTTTGCAAGGTCAGATTCTATAATTGACGGAATTTCAGTTTATGAAGCAAGAGTTAGGTTAGGAGAAATATTGGCGGAAAATCACGGCGTTGTTGCAGATGTAGTTATTCCAGTGCCGGAGTCCTCAATTCCCATTGCAATAGGTTTTTCAAGGAAGTCTGGGATCCCTCTCGAATATGGCTTAATAAGGACTTTAGTTGCGAAAAGGTCATTTATAATGCCTACACAAGATAAGAGGAATTCAGTAATTGAGGAGAAATTTGGAGTTGTAAAAAGCGTCGTTGAGGGTAAGAGAGTCGTAATTATTGACGATTCTATAGTTAGAGGAAATACAATGAGAAAGATTGTGAAGATGATAAGAGATAATGGGGCAAAAGAGGTTCACGTAAGGATTGGTTCACCAATGATTAAATATCCTTGCTATATGGGCATAGACTTTCCATCTGCAAAAGAATTAATAGCTAATGGGAAGAGTGAAGAGGAAATTGCCAAATACATTGGGGCTGACTCTCTTGAATACCTCACTGTTGAAGAGATGATAAGGGCAATAGGAAGGAAAGATTTATGTCATGCATGTTTTTCTGGTTTATACCCCCTAAAATATTCGTATAACCCTCGTGAGTTAGAGTTTGTATTTAAAAAGGTGGTTTAGATGGCTGGAATAATAGGTGTATATGCATTTGATAAGATCTGGAACATAAGTAAGTTTGTGTATTATGGGCTAATAGCACTTCAAAACAGAGGATATAGCTTTTCTGGCATAACAGTGCTAAAGGACGAGTTTAAGGCTCTAGCAAAAGACGTTGCTCCAGAAGATTTAGAGATTCCTTCAGACTTTGAGGGATGGTCTGGAATAGGTTATACTGGAAGTAAAATAGGCTATCCAATTGTGACAGACTATGGGGCTTTAGTCGTTGACGGAATAATAAAGGGAGATTTAAATGAGTTTGTCAAAGGCCTTTACAAAGATCCTGAGAAAGCTCTTGATGAAGCTAAAGGAGTCTTCTCACTGATCTTCTTATCAAAAGATGGTAGGATGATAGGTTATAGAGATTCTTATGGAATTAAGCCACTTGAAATAGGAGGTTTTGGCTTCGACCTAGCAATTTTGTCCTCTGAAACTTCTGGCATTTCAGTTATAGGTGGGGAATTCAAGAGGGAGCTCAATCCAGGGGAAATTGCGTTCATAGACAGCTATGAAATTTCTTATTCTCAAGTGAAAGAAAGCAAGCATTATTATTGCGCAATTGATTTAATTTATCAATCAAGGATTGACAGCTTTGTCTTTAACAAGAATATTTACGAGGTAAGAGTGAAAATTGGGGAGCAATTAGCTGAAGAAAGAAAGATTGATGCCGATGTAGTTATTGGAGTTCCAGATACTGCTTTACCATTTGCAATAGGATATTCAAGGAAAACTGGGATTCCGTTTGATTTAGGCTTCACAAGGACTGGTAGTCCAATAAGGACAATGCTTGCCTCAGATGACTTTCTTAAAGTGATTGGAGTTCAGCTTAAGTTAAACCCAATAAAATCAGTAGTTAAAGGTAGAAGGGTTATTCTAATTGATGATTCAATGGTTACTGGAAGAACATTAAAGAATACAGTATTTAATTTAAGAAGCTTAGGAGCTAAGGAAGTTCACGTACTCATTGGGAGTCCAAAGCTCATCTCTAGATGCCCTTACGGCATGGATGTCCCAGAGGAGAAGGATTTAATTGCTGCAAACCTTTCAGATGAAGAGATCGCAAAGGTTATTGGAGCAGACTCAATTTATTGGTTAAGCTTGGAAGGTCTTCGTAAAGTTTTAGGTAATAACTTATGTGTAGGTTGTATGACTAAAAGTTATCCAAAGGTGATTTAAATGAAAGTGCTTTTGGTTGGAGATGGGGCAAGAGAAAACGCTTTGGCAGATGCCTTAGGTTCTTCTCCTAAGGGATATAAAGTATATGCAGTATCTTCTTTCATAAACCCCGGAATAAATGAGATAGTAAACAAAACTGGCGGAAAATACTTTAAGGGAAATATAAACTCTCCAGAGTTTATAAAAGAGGTAATAAGGGAAGTCAACCCAGATTTTGGGGTCATTGGCCCCGAAGATCCGCTATTTCATGGTGTAGCAAATGCCTTTAGAGAGGAAGGCTTGCCAGTTGTCGGCCCAGATAAGGAATGCGCAATGATAGAGAGATCAAAAGTATGGATGAGAGAGTTAATGTGGAAATATAATATACCAGGCAGGCTACGTTTTAAGGCATTTTCAGATTTGAAAGAGGCAATTAATTTCATCCTTGAATATGGGGGTTCGATAGCAGTAAAGCCTTCAGAGCAAGTTGGAGGAAAAGGGGTTAAAGTTGTTGCAGATTTGCAAGCATATTTGTCTCAAGAAAAAAGAAACGCAATAGCTAGGGGAATTGATGGAATAGCGGGTTATGTAAGTGATAAGGTAAAAATTATAGTTGAGGAAAAGGTAGATGGCCCAGAATACACCCTTCATGTTTTAACAGATGGATATTCATTTTTGCCATTGCCATTAGCTCAAGATTACAAGCACGCATATGAAGATGGCATAGGCCCAGAAACTGGAGGAATGGGATCTATATCTGGCCCAGAATACGGTTTGCCCTTTATAAACGACGAGGAATATAAGAGGTCTTTTGAGATAGTGAAAATGACAGCTGAAGCAATAAAGAAAGAAGTAGGGAAAGACTACATTGGAATTTTATCTGGCCAAATGATGCTTACTGGGGTATGGGGACCAACAATTATTGAATATTATTCTAGGCTAGGAGACCCAGAAGCTTCTGCAATAATTCCTAGAATAGAGAGCGATTTTGGAGAAGTGCTGGAGTTATTAGCAACAAGGAGGCTAAATAAAGCTAAGATTGAGGTTAATCCTAAACCCTCAGTTGTTAGAGCTTTAGCACCATTGGGTTATCCTTTAAATAGAACAATGGCTTCAAATCACAGAATCTCAGTTGATTTGCAAAAAATGAGAGAATTAGGTTGCAAAGTTTATTTTGGTTCAGTAGCCCTTGAAGGAATGCAATTAGTGACTAAAGGCTCTAGAGCGTTGGAAATTGTTGCAATAGATGAGGATTTCGAAAAGGCCTCTGATAAGTTAGATAAGTGCTTGAATTACGTCTCTTCAGATACGAAATTGATAGTTAGGCATGACATTGGCAGAACTGTAAGAGAGCAAGTTGAGAAAGCTGAAATAGTCAGATATACTTACAAATCAAGGGAGGCAAAGGGAACTCTTGGTGTAACCGCTGATTGGTCTCCTAATGGTGGTTTGTGGTGAGCGAATATAAGAAGGCTGGAGTTGATTTAGACAAGCTTAAAAGCTATCATGGGTTAGCTTCGTCCATTTTCACAAATTCCGGAGTTTTAAAAATAGGGCATTACGCAGGGGCAATAAAATTTGGCGATAAATATCTAGCAATGCATGTTGATGGCGTTGGAACAAAGACCTTGCTAGCTCTTAAAACTGGGATAATTGAGCCTACTGGGATTGATTGTATTGCAATGAATGTAAATGACTTGGTTTGCGTTGGTGCAATTCCTATTGCCGGTGTAGATTATTTAGCCTTAGAAAAGCCAATGGATGACGTAGTTGAAAGAGTTCTAAATGGACTTAAAAAGGGGGCTGATGAGGCAAATATTGAAATTGTTGGTGGAGAAACAGCAATAATGCCCGGTGTAATTAATGGCTATGATTTATCTTGTGCAATTGTCGGCATTGCAGACAAATTAAAGATAGGAGAAGATGTGAAGCCTGGGGACGTCGTTTTAGGGTTGAAGAGCAATGGAGTTCACGCAAATGGCTACTCGTTGATTAGAAAGCTTATAGAGGAAAATAAGCTCTCACTAAAGGACTGGGGAGAAGAATTAATGAGACCAACCAGAATTTATTCGTCTTCTGTAATACCAATCTTAGATAAAATAAAAGCTTTGGCTCATATTACTGGCGGAGCATTTTCTAAATTGAAAAGAATAACTAAATATAGGATAAATTTAAAAATGCCAGAACCCCCAGAAGTTTTTAAAGCAATTGAAAATGCTGGTGTACCTCATTTTGAAATGTATAAAGTTTTCAATATGGGTATAGGC
>ERZ1684502.7-NODE-7-length-99551-cov-133.837742_pt1 | contig 99551 bp, 124 predicted proteins | sample MGYA00580192_ERZ1684502 | MGnify/ENA primary metagenome ERZ1684502 (study PRJEB41476, sample SAMN13258264) | hydrothermal vent metagenome | biome: caldera [ENVO_00000096]; feature: acid hot spring [ENVO_00002120]; material: acidic water [ENVO_01000358] | place: New...
TTAGAGCTTTTAATAAAGGGGAGGACTGGTCAGAAACTGTCATTGAAGTAAATGGCGCGGGTGTAAAGGCAACAATTAGAAGCTTAGTAAAGGTAGAAGATCACGAATTAATTTATGATGTTGATTATGAGGTTACAGTAACAATACCCGGATTACAAAGCTTTGTCGATAAACAAGTATCTCAATTAACTAAACAAATTCTTGAATGTACTGCACAAGCTGTATCTTAATCTAGCAAATCAGTTATTACTCCTAAACCTCTTGTTCTTCCTTCTCTAAATACAAATATTTGACCTTTCTCGATGTATTCTGGTCTATAAAGGAATGAAAGTACTACTTCTGAAGTATCGCCACTTCTTAAATATCCTTTTGCTATTTTTTCAAACCTTACTGCTTGCCTTATAGTATAAAGGTGAAGCGTAGCTACATATCCTTCTCTTATGGTTGTAGGGTGATGCAGGACTATTACCTTTGCCTTAAATCTCCTATAAGCGTTAACGTTACTCTTTACCAAAACCATACCCTTCCTTAATCCGTCTTTCTCTACTCCTTGTATTGCAAAAGTTGCAATGCTTCCAGAATTCACTCTATCCACAAATACTCTATTTACTTGAATAGTCTTTACCTTAACTTGCTTAAATTCTCCAAACTTTGTCGGGCCAATGTAATAAGTGTCATTAGAGCTAACGCTACCCCTAATTACTGAGCCTAAAACTACAGTGCCAACACCAGTGACATTATATATTTCATCTATATAAACCAAGGGGCTTTGAGAAGGCTGAGGCTCAGTTTGCTTGATTGGAGGTAGCATGCTTAAGAATTTTGTAAGCAAATTTAATCCTTCGCCAGTAACGTTAGATACTTTAAATATGGGTACAACTCTCCCAGTTTTCATTGCCAAAATGGCATTTAAAATGTCTTCTTCACTCTCAACTTCCATCACTAGCCTATTAATTCCTGGGATCTTGAGAACATTTTTTATGTCATTAACTATTTGGTTAACCCTTTCCTTATCATACTTATCAATTTTAGTTATAACTATGAAAATGGGAAAGCGTAAAACAGCTGCAACTGCCAAATGCTCTTTACCCATTGCAGACAACCCATCATCTGCGCCGACTACTAGCATTACATAATTGACTTCATATCCTAGCAAACCCTTTAATGTAGTCCTTAAATATCGCTCGTGACCGCCTAAATCAATGAGCCTAACAATCTTAGAACTCTTTATGGTTACTTCAGCTTCGTCTAAAGGATCTTTTAAATTCCAATTTACTACTTCGTTGTTGTCTTTAAAACCTAAAACTCTAAGCGTTATTGAAGAAGTCCTACCACTTATAACTTCGTGTAAGTGATTAGCAACCAAAGCTCTCAAAGTTCCGTTGCCATCATCTAATTTGCCAAAAATTAATGCCCCAGTTAATGTGCTTTTCCCTGCATTAACGTGACCCATTACGGCTATGTTAACTTGAACTGGTATGGGTTCTTTATGAATCCTTATTAAAGCTTCAGCAATATATTTCCCTTTTTTAACTTGAACTTTCCTAACGTGAACAATTTTAGCATTAATAATTGATGCAATTTTAGAGAGAATTTCCAAGCTTTTATTTAATTCGTCCTCTGATAAACCTAAAACTTCCCCATTATCACTTACTCCAATTATGTAAAATGCCTCCCCTCCACCTTCCTCTAATCTATATTTCATCTGAGAAGCTAACTCTTGTAACCGATCCTCATCTATGTTACTAAGAACAAGTTTATATTCTACCTTACCATCTTCGCTTTCTTTAGGATATTTCATCCTGCTAATTCAACAATAAATATTTTGTACTTTGATTTTAAAATTTACATGAAGATTAAAATGGGTGAACCAAAATTAATCTATGAAGGGAAACATACTTGTCCTGTATGCCATAGGGAGACTTTCGTTATTAGAGAATATATTTATGAGGCACCAAAAGTCGGAAAATTGGAGTTGTCAGTATGGGAATGTGAAAGTTGCGGTTATAGAGTAAGAGATATAAAGCCTTTGGAGACCTTTAGCCCTATAAGGATAGAGATGAAGGTTGACAAAAAAGAGGATTTAAACACATTTGTGTATAGGTCTGCATTCGCAAATGTATATATCCCAGAACTAGGGGTAGAAATAGTTGCCGGAACTGCATATCAAGGAGTTATAACTACTATCGAGGGAATTTTGGAAATAATAATTGACCAAGTCTCCGAATGTAATGAAGAAAAATGCAAAGACCTTTTTAAAGCTAAAGAGGGAGAAAAACCATTTACTTTAATAATTGAAGATCCCAGCGGATTAAGCTTTATCCAAAGTGAAAAAGCAATTGTTAAAAAAATAGAGGTTACTCAACTTTGATTTCTGTTCCGCCTTCTTCAGTTTGCTTCTTCTTTAATATTACTTGAAGAACGCCATTATTGTATGATGCTTTTGCACTTTTCTCATCAACCTCTGTTGGCAGCTCAACTTCTTTGTAATACTTTCTATCTTCTCCTTGGGCTTGGATTATCAGTTTCTTGCCAGTTACTTTCACTTTAATTTGATCTTTGCTAACTCCAGGAACTTCAGCAACAACTCTAATTTCATCTCCTTTTTCTATAACGTCAACTAAAGGCTCTCTCTCTTCACTTATAATTGGCTTTCCTTTGTAATTCCTAACATTTCCAAATTCCTCAATTTTTGGAACTCCGTCTGGGCCTATTGTTATTCTAAAACCATAAACGTAGGGGCCATAAACTTTGCTACCTTCTTCTTTTGCTAACCTCATGAACTCCCTTTCAAATCTCTCCATTTCTTCCTCCATTTCTCTTATCATTTCGTCAAATAAATCAAAAATATCCCTATGCTTCTTTGACATGGCCTATCAAAATAAAATTAGAAATCAAAGGTTAAAAAATCAATTATTCTCTTGGTTGTACTAACTCTAATAAAACTCCCATTACGCTCTTTGGATGAACAAAAGCTACTAAATGCCCTCTTGCGCCAGGCCTTGGCTTCTTATCAACCAATTGAAGACCTTTTGATTCTAGCTCTCTTAATGAGGCTTCAATATCATTAACCCTAATTGCTAAATGATGTAAGCCCGGACCTCTGTTCTTAAGGAACTTAGCCACAGTGTTGTTTATATCCTCGTGATTAATTGGTTCTAAGAGCTCAACAGCAGTTTCGCCATCTTTCCCAGTTAAAAAGGCAACTTTAATCCCTCTATCTTCTAAGACTTCTTGATGTACCAACCTCATTCCCAATTTTTCAGTGTAAAACTTTATTGCTTCATCTATATTTTCTACGACAACTCCTATGTGATCAATATTTTGTGTCTCCATCAATGTATTTTTACATTTTTAGCTTAAAAGTTTGTTTAAAAAGCAAAAGTTTTATAGTGTTTAAACCTATATAAACTTAGGGATTTAGGATTGGACATTGAGGATAAAATTAAAGAAAGTTATCAGCAATGGGAAGAAAAGGTACTCAAGCCATGGATAAGCAAAAGACCAGAAAGAAAAGAGAAATTTATAACGCCTTCTGGTATTGAAGTTAAAAGGCTTTACACACCTTTAGATCTAAAAGGCTCTTATGAGGAAAAGCTAGGTTTTCCCGGCGAATATCCTTTCACAAGAGGAATTTATCCTACAATGTATAGAGGCAGATTGTGGACAATAAGGCAATATGCAGGCTATGGCTCTGCTGAAGACACAAATGAAAGGTTCAAGAAGCTTCTTCAAGCAGGACAAACTGGGCTCAGCATGGCATTTGATTTGCCAACTCAATTAGGCTTAGACCCAGACCACGTCTTAGCATTTACTGAAGTTGGAGTAGTAGGAGTTTCAATGTTCCACTGGAAAGAGATGGATATAGTAATGAACGGAATACCGCTTGATAAAGTAACTACATCAATGACGATAAACGCCACAGCAATGGAGCTATTATCAATGTATGTTGCAGTTGCAGAATCCAGAGGGATAGATAAAAAAGTGCTTGATGGGACAGTTCAAAATGATATCCTAAAGGAGTACATTGCGAGAAAGAACTATATTTACCCTCCAGAGCCCTCAATGAGATATACAATTGATTTAATAGAATATTCTGCCAAGAACATTCCAAAATGGTATCCAATAAGCATAAGCGGTTATCACATAAGAGAAGCTGGAGCTGATGCTGTACTTGAAGTCGCATTTACATTAGCTGATGGAATAGAATATGTAAGGAAAACGATAGAAAGAGGGATTCCAGTAGATGATTTTGCACCAAAGCTTTCTTTCTTCTTTGCTGCCTATACAAACATATTTGAGGAAGTAGCAAAGTTTAGGGCTGCTAGAAGAATGTGGGCAAAGATAATGAAAGAGTGGTTTAATGCTAAGAAGCCAGAGTCAATGATGTTAAGGTTCCACACTCAAACTGGTGGTGCAGAGTTGACTGCCCAACAGCCTGAGATTAACATTATTAGAACTACGTTGCAAGCTTTGGCAGCTGTGCTCGGCGGAACACAAAGCTTACACGTGAACTCTTATGATGAGGCCTTAGCTTTGCCTAGTGAGAAAGCAGCAAAGATAGCAATTAGAGTTCAGCAAGTTATTGCTTATGAAAGTGGTGCAGCAGACACAATAGATCCCTTAGCTGGCTCTTATTACATTGAAGCTTTAACTGATGAAATTGAGGAGAGGGCTTGGAAAATAATTGAAAAGATTGAAAGCATGGGAGGGATGATGAAAGCAATTGAAAAAGGATATCCGCAAGCAGAAATTGCAGAAAGCGCCTACAGACTGCAAAAGAGGATTGAAAGCGGAGATTTAGTAAAAGTTGGCGTTAATATGTTCTATGAGCCAGATTGGATAGGGACAACTGAAGTATTTAGAGTTAACCCAGAAGTGAGGAATAGGGTGTTAGAGCGCTTAAAGAAGTATAGAAGTGAGAGGGATGAAATTAAATGGAGGGACTCTCTGAATCAATTAAGAAAGGCAGCAGAAAAAGAGAATGAAAACTTATTCCCCTATGTACTTAACGCAATAAAGGCTGGGGCTACAGTAGGAGAAATAAGTGGAGTATTAAGGGAAATATGGGGAGAGTATAGAGAGCCAATTATTTTCTAAGCTTATTAAGAATTTCCAAGTATCTTTCTTTTTTATCTACTGGTGCTTCTGTATTTTCTCTTACAACTTCCCACTTGTCCCATGGGAATATTATCCATTTATCAACTAACTTGTAGTAATAATCTGGGTATTTCCTAGACCAGGGTTTTACGTAAATCGTTGCAGATCTAATAATAGAAGGATTATACATTGTTAAAATGTTACTTACTGCATCTAAAGTTTCGCCAGTATCTGCAACATCATCAACAATAAGAACTTTTTTGCTTTCAATGTTATCTACGTAAACTGCCTTAATTACTGGCTTCCTCTCTCTTGCCTCTACTCCTCTGTAAAACTTAATATCAATATACTTAATGTTTTTTATTCCAAGGGCATCAGAGATTAGTTTGGCTGGAATTACACCGCCTGTAAGAACTGCAACAAGCACATCTGGAATGAAATCTTCATTCACCATTTTCTCTACTATATAAAGAATCCCTTCTTCTATTTCTTCCCATTTAGGTATGAAGTACTCAGGCATTTAATATCACCAAAGGAACATACATCTCGTCTTCTGAGAGCCCCCCGTGATGGCCTTTTAACTTTGCGTATTCGTCCAATTCATCTTTAAATAAGTAAATATATGCTTTGTTATCTGTTGGAACAGCTATGAAGTCAGCATAAATGTCGTCTTTCCCAACTAACATCTCAAATTCTGACTTATCGAAAACCTTTAGCTCTGGGTATTTATGATAAAGGAATGTTTTTAGTTCAAATCTAGATATAAAGAATAAAGCTCTTGAGTCGCCATAAGGGGGTATTTCCAACATATTAAGCAACTCATTGTCATTGTTTAAAAGAATATGAGAGGAAACATCAACATGGCCGTGATCAGCTGTAATTACAAATGTATATTCCTTATGGTTAGAGGCAATTTGCCTAATTCCTTCATAAATGTCTTTTATTGCTTGCTTTACTGGCAAAGATGAAGGGCCGTGCTTATGAGCAAGAGTATCTATATCTGGAGCGTAAAAATAGACAAAATCGTAATCTTCGTTAAGAATGTTATTAAATTCGTATAAAGCATCCCAGTAGTTTGAGTAAGTTTTTGTTGTACTTACTCTTCCGTGCGTTGCCATAGTAAATTCTGTGTTTTCAATACCTTTTGGAATGACTGATGCAGTTTTCTTATCTTTTACTTCTGCTAAATAGCTTTTTACTGGGAAAGCGTTGGTAAATTTAATGTTCTGACTAATTAAATCTGGAATCCCTATAGGCGGATAAGTGAATTTCAGTGAATTAGCAATCCCTCCAAGCCTTTTTGAAAAAGTATTATAACCTAAGATTTTGTGTTCCCCAGGCAGCTGAGCAGTGAAAAGAGTAGTTATAACTGTTGATGTTGTTGAGGGAAACACTGTAGTTATTTTACTTTCTGTTTCATATCCTGCACTTTTAAGCATGTTATAGCCAAGCCCGTCAAGAAGGACAAGTGCTAACTTTTTCCCCGGTATGCTAATTTTGTTGCCTTTGCAATCCCTTTTAACTCCCAAAAAATCGGCAATACCGCAAGCTAAATTGTAAATGCTATTTTTATTATAATCTGGATAGACAAAACTCATACCACTAAAGTTTTATTTAAGTTAATTAAGTTATCTCAAATGAGCCCAACTGAAATTCTGACTGTCCTAGCCTATATCGCTATGGCTTTATCAATAGCAGGGGCAATTGCTGCAATATTAATTAGGCTGAGAGGGGGTGAGTGATATTTACGATGTAATAATAGTGGGAGGAGGGCATAATGGCTTAGTTACAGCCTCTTATTTAGCAAAAGAGGGGTTAAAAGTCGCAGTTTTTGAAAGGAGAAGCCTTGTAGGAGGGGCTGCAGTAACTGAGGAATTATGGCCCGGGATAAAAGTGTCTACAGCCTCTTATGTTTTTAGCCTCTTTAGAAAGAAAATAATTGAAGACCTTAAACTTTACAATTATGGCCTTAAAGTTCACTTAAAGGATCCCGGGCTTTTTGTTCCATTTGGAAAAAACAAAAGCATTACTATTTGGACTTCTGTTAAAAAAACTCAAAAGGAAATTGAGAAATACTCAAAGAAAGACGCAATAGCTTACGAAAAATTCGTCAATTTGCTTGAGACTTTTTCAGATATTGCAGATATTCTAATTATGAATAGGCCAATAAAGATAAGCGAGGCCGAAGATATTCTTAAACTACTAAAAGGACTTAACGTAGATGAAAACACAGCGTTAACTATAGCAAGAATGTTCTTCCAAGATGGAAAATCGTTCCTAGATGAGTTCTTTGAGAGTGAAGAAGTAAAAGCTGCATTAATTGAAGACGCAGTAGTAGGAACTTATGCTTCCCCATCAACCCCTGGGACTGCGTACGTTTTGCTTCATCATAACATTGGCGAGGTTAATGGAGTAAAAGGTGCCTGGGGATATGTCGAGGGAGGGATGGGAGAAGTGTCAAATGCATTAAGAAGATTTGCTGAAGCTCGCGGGGTAGATATTTTCACAAATGCAGAGGTTGATGAAATTTTAACAAAGAACGGAGAGGCAAAAGGTATTAAACTTAAAGATGGAAAAATTGTTGAAAGCAAAATAGTTGTATCAAATGCAGATCCTAAAACTACATTTTTGAAGCTATTAAGGAATGCAGAGCTTGATGAGGAGTTTATCAAAAGGGTAAAGGCATTAAAGACTACGGGAGTTTCTTTCAAAATTAACGGTTACATTGAGGAATTGCCAGATTTTGGAATGGGGAAGTCATTAAGGCCAGAACACATTGCATCAATTCTTATTATTCCTTCTGTTGAATATGTTGAAAGAGCTTATATAGATTCAAAAGTTCTTGGCTATTCAAGAGAGCCTTGGTTATCATTGAATATCCCATCAACCGTTGACCCAACCTTAGCCCCTCAAGGGAAGTTTGTGTTTACAATTTTTGGGCAATATTTGCCATACTCTAAAGACTTAGACAACATAAAGGATAAAATGACCGAAATAGTAATAGATAAAATAAGGGAATTTGCACCCAATTTTAAGCCAATAAAGTTCGAGTTTCTAACTCCTCTAGACATAGAGAGGAGATTTGGGATTTGGGGAGGAAACATTTTCCATTTAGATATGACTCCAGATCAGCTTTACTTCTTTAGGCCATTAATTGGTTATTCTGATTACAGAACTCCAATAAAGAACCTTTATTTATGTGGCTCTGGGACTCACCCTGGTGGTGGCGTAACTGGCGCCCCTGGCTATAATGCAGCAATGGAGATTTTGAAAGAAGTAAAACACTAAACATAGTTTAAATATTTGCAAATCCATAATGTTTTTTGAACTAAAATGAGTATGTCATCTGATATAATTGCATTACTTGAAGTTTTTGGATCGCTTGCAACAGTTTTAGTTGTTTTGGTATTTCTCTTTAAGAGACCAGCTCAAAAGTTCATTATGTCAGACAAAGCTTTACAAATCCAACAAAAAGCTCAGAAGAAGAAGGAAGAAGTAAAAGAGAAAGTAACATGGGACATGATAGGTGGATATGATGATATAAAGAAAGAGATTAGAGAATACATCGAGTTACCATTAAAATATAAAGATATTGCAAAGAAATACGGCCTTAGGCCACCGAAAGGGATATTACTTTTTGGCCCTCCAGGATGCGGAAAAACGCTAATGATGAGGGCTTTAGCAAATGAAGCGAAGATTAACTTCATTTATGTTAATGTAAGCGATATAATGAGCAAATGGTATGGTGAAAGCGAAGCCAGATTAAGAGAGCTTTTTGCTAATGCAAGAAAGAACGCGCCTTGCATATTATTCTTTGATGAAATAGATACTATAGGAGTAAAAAGAGAAAGCCACAGCGGAGATTCGGTGACTCCAAGACTTCTCTCTTTAATGCTGTCTGAAATAGATGGTTTGCAAAGCGAAGATGGAGTTATAATTGTAGGCTCTACTAATGTTCCTCACTTACTAGATAAGGCGCTTTTAAGAGCAGGAAGATTTGATAAGCTAATCTACGTTGGAGTTCCAGATAAAAAGGCAAGAAAAGAGATTTTCCAAATACACTTCAAAGGTTTGCCAATAGCTGATGACATTGATTTCGATAAACTGGCAGAAATGACTGAAAGATTTACTGGAGCTGATATAGCAAATGTTGTACAAGAGTGCGCCAGAATGGCTGCAATAGATGCTTTGGAGAAAAAAATAGATAGGAAAATAACTATGCAAGACTGTGTTACTGTAATTAAACGTTACAAGCCTAGTGTTACTTTGCAAATGCTAGAAGAATATGAGAAATTTAGGCTAGATTATGAAAGGAAATTCAGAGGACCAGAAGTACCAGAAACAGATGACAGTGAAAAAATAACTTTAGATGATATAGGAGGGTATGACGAAATAAAGAAAGAGTTGTATGAGTTACTTGAGATGCAATTTAAGTATTATAGCCTTATGGAGCAAATGAAAATCCCGCCAATAAGGGGGATTCTACTTTATGGTCCTCCTGGAGTAGGAAAGACTATGATGGCAAAAGCCTTAGCAAAGACTTTGGGAGTAAAGCTAATTATGTTAAGTGGAGCTGAAATCCTATACAAAGGCTATGAAGGAGCTGTAGCGGCTGTAAAGGAGGCTTTCAATAGAGCTAGAGAAAATAAACCCTCTATATTGCTACTTGATGAATTGGATGCAATAGCTCCTAGACGTGAAGGACAAAAGTCTGAAGCATCAAAAGTGGTAAACCAATTGTTAACTGAGATGGATGGAATAAGGAGTTTGAAAGAAGTAGTTGTAATAGGTACAACAAACAGACTTGAAGATATAGACCCTGCATTGAAGAGGCCAGGGAGGTTTGATAAAATAATTTACATGCCTTTGCCTAACAAGAGAGAGAGGAAAGACATATTTGAGAAATATCTAGGTAAAGATGTATGTGAGCAAGTTAATTGTGATAAACTTGCAGAGATAACTGAAGGATATAGCGGTGCCGATATAGCTGCAGTTGCTAGAGAGGCAAAAATGAAAGTGTTGAAAGAGATTATAAGAGGTAACAAGGACAGGAAATTAACTTATGAAGATTTACTTGAGGCAATAGCAATAGTTAAGCCATCTGTAAAGAACGAGCAAAAAGCTGAAGCAAATTCTGATCGAGAGAAACAATAGCCTCTTTTATTTCTTCCACTTTTCTTATCCCTATTTTTAATTCTTCTAGGTTAGAATTAACTGTTTTAATTCCCAGCTTTTTGCAAAAGTTTGATGAAGCTGCGATATCTACATTTCTTAATTTACCTCTAACATCAAAATACATAGAGGCCTTGCCAGAGCAAACTAAAATCATATCCAGTGATGCACTGCCCAAGCTCCTTATTTTATATTCCTTATCAAGCTTATCAAGGAAGTTTTTAATGGAAATTAGCTTAGACCTTGAGAAATAAGCTAGAAAGATAAGCCTATCTGGAGGTGAGACTTGAGATAGCACTTCATCATCAACATATGATTTAGACTCATCGTAGGAGTAAATTTTCTTTGTAAATATATTCCCAACTACTCCAGCAATCGATGACAACATATCATTGGAATCTTTCTTATATACTGCAATTGATACTGCTGACCACGGTATTCCTTGAACATAATTTGTGCTTCCATCAAGAGGGTCGATAACAGCTATATATTCATAATCTCCGTTACTCACAACTCCAGATTCTTCAGACACAAACATAAATTTATACCCTAAATGAGAAAGCCTATCAAATATTAGCTCTTCAGACTCCTTATCAATAAGTCTTGTGACATCATTTCCGTGCTTGCCAATAACTCTGCCAATATCACTTTTGTCTTTCTCTTCATATAAAAAAGAAATTGCTTCCTTTACAACTTTAATTAATTCTTCTCTCATCATTTTTTCCTCTTTCTCTGATATAAATAGTTATAAGCGCTGTATGCAGCAACAGCTCCTTGTGCGGCTGCAGTTGTAACTTGCCTAAATCCTAGCCACATTCCGGTACAATCGCCAGCAGCAAAAACTCCTTCAAGGTTCGTCCTCATCCATTCATCAACTTTTATATAGCCATTGCTATCAACTTCTAGTCCATTTTGCCTTGCAAAGTCTGTTGGAGGATCAAACCCTATCTCAATGAATACTCCATTAACATCTAACTCCCTTATTTCTCCAGTTTTCAAATTCTGTACTACAACTTTCCTTACTATTTTGTCGCCTTTAATCTCTTTAACTACAGAGTTTAGAATGAATTCTACGTTCGGCTTCTGCTTCACAACTTCAACACGTATTGGTAATGCTCTAAACTCGTCTCTTCTGTGAACAAGATAAACCTTAGTAGCATAACGAGACAAGATCTCAGCTCCTTCTAATGCGGAGTTGCCACCGCCAACTACAACAACAGGTCTATTCTTGAACAATGGCGCATCACAAACTGAGCAATAAGACACTCCTTTCCCAGTAAATTCTGCTTCTCCCGGTACGTTTAGCTTTCTTCTTTTAGCTCCAACGGCAACAATTATTGCATCAGCCTTAAATTCTCCCCTTCTTTTTGTCTTCACTACATATTCGTCTCCTTCTCTCCTAAAGCTTTCAACAGTATCCATAATTGCAGGCACATTGTATTTTTCAATATGCTTGTTGAACAGCTTTATCATATCTGCAGCTTGTATTCCAATAAGGCCAAGATAGTCGTCAACTTCTGCTGCCTCTGTCAATTGGCCTCCAGGGGTTTCACCAATAACTAGAGTCTTTAGCATAAACCTTGCTGAATAGAGGGCAGCGCTATAAGCAGCAGGACCCATTCCAATAATTATTACATCAAACTTCTCTCCAGGCTTTACACTAGCAGCTCTTGGTAATAGACTCATCGGTATATGATAGAAAGGGAAAAATAAAAGAGTTTCTAATATTGCATTTTTAAATCCTTAAAAGAATTGGTAATACGTGAAAGTTCTCTTTATAACTGGAAAACTTGCCTTTGAAGGAGTAAAAGAAGTTGTAAAGGAAATTAATGTTGACGCTGACGTCATTAGCCTTAATTACCCAGTTGCTGCATTAATGACTGTTGATTACATTGCTGAAAAACTAAAAGATATGAAGCTGAAGGACTATGATTACATAATTTTGCCAGGGTTAGTTAGTGGAGACGCAAAAAAGATTGAAGAAATAACAAAAATAAAGACGATTAAAGGGACTAAGGACTATAGAGATATACCACTAGTAGTTGATGCATTAGAAAAAGGGCTCTCTTTATCATCCATTTTTCCGGCTGATGAGATAATAGGAAAAATAAAGGAGGAAAACATAGAGGAGGAAATTAAAAGAATAGAAAAAGAAGGAAATTATGCCTTTGAAATTAATGGGATTAAAATTCCTAAGTTTCCTCCACCATTTAGGATATTTATTGAGCTTGATGGAAGCAAAAATGAAGATTACTTAATTGAGGAAGCCGAAAGAGTAAGGGAATACGTAGATGTTATAGTACTTGGTTTTCCAAATGGGCATCAGAACATGGAAGAGGTAAAAAATAAGGTGAAGAAATTCGTTGACTTAGGCTATAAGGTAGCAATAGATTCTGCATCAACAAAAGAGTTAATTGAAGGGGCAAGAGCTGGCGCAGATTTTATATTTAACTTGAATGAGGAAAACTTAGATAAGCTAGAGGTAATAAAAGACAAAGGGTTTGTAGTGGCACCTTTATCAACAGAAAATAGAGCAGAAATTACTTATGAAATTTACAGAAAGGCTAAAGATAAAGGGTTCGAAAAGTTAATCCTCGACCCGGTTCTTTCTCCTCCTATGTTTGGGCTTGTTGATAGCATAATTGAATATAAAAAGTTGAGGAAAAGTGTCGATGCACCCCTTCTTATGGGTATTCTAAATGTAACAGAATTAATTGATGCAGACAGCATAGGAATTAATGCTTTGCTTACTGCTATCGCTGGAGAAATTGGAGTTAGCAATTTGCTTATAATGGATCATAATAAGACAAGGTGGAGCTCATATGAAACTAGAGTTGCGAGCAAAATGATAAGTTTAGCAATTAAGAAAAAAACCTTCCCCAAAGACCTTGGATTAGATTTGTTAATACTAAAGGATAAGAAAAGAGTAAAAAGAGAAGATGACCAAGGAGAAGCAATAGAGGTTAGAGAACACATAGAGCCTAAAGATATGGATAAAGGGTTTGTAAGAGTTTATCTTGGAAAGGAAAAAATAAACCTTGAGTGGCTAGGAAAGGAAAAAATAAAAATAAGAGGTAAGGATGGACTTAGTATAGGGAGAAAGTTAATAGAGCTTGTTAATGTTAACCCAGAACATGCGCTTTACATTGGATATGAATTGGCAAAAGCAGAAATTGCACTTCAATTAGATAAAAATTATATACAAGACGAGCCTTTGTTTAAACGTGGATATATTAGCCTCAATACCGACAATAATAGAGGAGAGAAAAGGCAAGATTAGAATTTATATTTCAACCCTGCCTCCAATAGTTAATGATGATTTCCTTGTTAAACTAAAAGAGGCTTTTGATGTTGAAGAGGCCTGCAAAGACAAGCCTTTTGATAAATGCTTTGCAATGCTTTATGGAGGTGTGGTCATAAGTGTTAATTCAGAAATTCAGAGGTTAGAAATTAAGGGCTGTGTTAAAAGGTTAGAAAAAGGATATGGAAAGGAGTTCTCTGTTGAGGAATTTATAAAGAACCCTTATGACTGTTTCTCCTTTGATAATGAGACAATCTGTATTTCTAAAGAGAAAAATCAAGATTGTAAAGTGATTGACAACATAGGGTTGAGATTCATTATCAAGGATATTCTATTATAGCATAATTGTTCTCCCCTTCATAGATTTTCACTGTAACTTTAAATTTCTTCTCTAATTTTTCATAAATTGCTTTAGAAATTTCTAAACCTATATATTCAACAGAGGGATATTTATAAGGAATTGTTTTTACCTCTAGCTTGAAAGGACCTTTTACATAAATCTGACTGTAATCTTCTAAGGGAATAATTAACTTGTGATCCCATTCCTTTATAACTTCTGCCACAATTTTCTTTAATTTTTCAAAATCTATAATAAATCCCGTTTTTTCGTCTATATCGCCTTCAATTTCAACACTTAATTTATATGTGTGACCATGAAGTTGCTGATTCCCTTCAGAAGATAAAGTATAGTGAGCAGAATCAAAGGAAAATCCTTCAAGCCCTATTCTGAACCTCATTCAAAGCCCTCCTAATGTTTTTATTAAAATGCTCCCATAAAGACTCTGACAAATATCTTATTTCATTGCACAAAGACCTTATATTGTCATCAGCTAATATTTTTTCAATTTCTCTATATAATTTCATGATATTGCTGAAAGGACCAACAAATACTGTTCTATTTTCAAACCTAAGAGCTTCATAACCTATTTCGTAATCTCCCCCAAATTCTACAATCTTATAAATTGAGTATGCCAAAGAATTCAAATCTATAAAGTCCTTATCCGAAATCTTGCTTGAGATTTCTTCAAGCAACTCATTTATTTTAGTATTAATTAAGTTCTTTAAACTATCTATCACTTCGATTTGAGACTTAAAAGCCTCTATGTTAAGTAATTCTTTAAACTTTGAGTTTAGTAAGCACTCTGAACTGCAAGGGATCTCAAGCTCTAAAACTGGCAACTTTTCTGAGGGATGAGAATTTAGGTATTCTGAAATCAACTCAAGCACAAACTTAAGTTTTGTATTTGTAAGTAATAAGCATGAAGTCTTTATTACAAATTGTTGAAATCCTAGGAAGCTTAATGATAGATCACTACGGAGATAAAGTTAAGGGATTAGTAATTGGTGGGGAAGCAATTGAGAGTCTTGATGAGAGAAAACCTTTGCTCTTTCTTGCACTTCTAGATAAAGTGCATAAAATATCATTTTATGCTAGAGAGGAAATTTTCGAATATTTCATAAAAAAGGTAGAAAGTAGCGATATATACTTAGAGTATGTAAAAAGATATGGACAAAGACCACTAATTTATGGCATTATTATAGACCCTATAGAGGTAAGCTTCCACAACCCTGTTGTTCTTTATCTTTTAATCAAAGGAAAAGTAATTTTTGATAAGAATAAGATTATTGAAAAGGAAAAAACACAATTAATAAGCAATGTAGTCCCTATAGGAAGTGTAATTAAAATAGGGGAAATAAATAAAGGAGATGTGATAGATTTATGAACAATAGCGCTTTGGCCTCTGAGTTCCTTAGTAAAGCTTTTAGGAACTTAAGCCAAACAAAAACATCATTAGACGAAGGGGATTTAAGAGGTACAATAGATAACAGTTATAATTTCATAGAGAACATTAGCAGAGCACTTCTATCGCTTTATGGAATTTATACTTATGAGGAACATGCTTCACAGAAACTGAATTTAATCTTAAGTAAAATGGAAGGAGAAAAGGAGGTATTGTTGGTAAGGAAATTGCAATTAATGGAGCAAAGGCTTTATCCTTTAACCCTTATTGATGAGTCATCATTAAAAGATACAGTCATAATCAGGAATTTTGAGGCGAAAGCCCTTGTTAAGGAGTTAGAAAATATAATGGAATTGGCAAATAGTGTATTTGATGAGTTTCATAGTTGACTTAGATAAAGACACTTGTGGCTCAGACGTTAAAGAGGCCCTAATACCAAATGAGAAAATTATTTTTAAAATATCTAGAAAAAATCCATATTTTGAATATATTAAATCTAACTATAAAATTATTATCATTAAAGATGAAGGTGACGTTATATACTTCAAGATATCTTCTATTGGCTAAACTTTTACTCTTTTATTAGAAACTATTTTGGTTATTCTGAAAGAGACGATTACTATTCTGCCCTCCTTCTGAATATGAAAATTAAGGGTAACATAGAGTCAGAATTAGAAATTATAAGAGGGAAAAAAGTTGCTGTTGTTGGTGCTGGGCCTAGCCTAGAGCAAATAAAAGAAATAGATGCCGACGTAATTATATCTGCTGATGGAGCAACAAACTACTTGTACAAGATCGGAATTATACCAGATGTAGTTGTAACAGATCTAGATGGAATAAATGTATTTCCGCCAGAAACAATTTATGTTGTTCATGCCCATGGAAACAATATTGATAAGTTAAACAAGGTAGATAACATGAAGAAAGTAATAGGGACTTGTCAAGTTTATCCTTTTGGCAAATTACACCTTTTTGGTGGGTTTACTGATGGTGATAGGGGAGTTATTATAGCAAAAATCTTTGGCGCAAAAGAGATTAAGCTTTACGGAATGGATTTTGACTCTAATTACATAGGGAAGTACTCTAAGCCTCCATATAAAAATAATTTACCAATGACATGGATTAAAAGAAACAAACTAAAGATAGCTAAGTATATAATTGAACAAGTTTTAAGAAAAGATTTATAATTTTTAAATCTCTCATAGATTTGGGATGTCAATTCTCTGTTGAGTCCAAAAAAGTCAGAATATTTGATACAACATTAAGAGATGGAGAACAAGCCCCCGGGATTGATTTAACTGTTGAGCAAAAAGTCAAAATAGCTAAGCAATTAGCGGATTTAGGAGTTGATGTAATAGAAGCAGGATTTCCCGCGGCTTCTGAAGGAGAGTTTGAAGCAACGAAAAAAATATTTGAGGAAGTAGGAGACAGAGTAGAAGTTATTGGGTTAGCAAGAGCAAATAAGCAAGATATTGATAGAACAATAGAAACTGGAATAGCTAGCATTCATGTGTTTATAGCAACTTCTGATATACACCTAAAATATAAGTTAAAAATGAGCAGAGAACAAGTATTAGATCGCATTTATGAATCTGTACGCTACGCTAAGGATCACGGATTAATAGTTGAATATTCCCCAGAAGATGCAACGAGAACTGATCGTGATTTTCTCTTAAAGGCTGTCAAAACTGCGTTAGAAGCTGGAGCTGATAGAATAAACATTCCAGATACCGTTGGAGTTATGCATCCTTTCAAGTTTTACGATCTAATCAAGGACGTAGTTGCTGTTGCAAAAGATAAAATTGTTAGTGTTCACTGCCATAATGATTTTGGCTTAGCAACAGCAAACTCAATAGCTGGAGTAATGGCCGGGGCTAGGCAAGTTCATGTAACTGTTAATGGCATAGGAGAAAGAGCAGGAAATGCAGCACTTGAGGAAGTTGTAATGGCATTGAAGAAATTGTTAGGATATGAAGTAAATGTTAAAACATACAAGTTATATGAAACGAGCAGGCTTGTATCGGAGTTAACTGGAATTCCAGTGCCTTACTTTAAGCCAATTGTAGGAGATAATGCATTCGGCCATGAATCTGGAATACATGTTCATGGCGTGATTGAAAACCCATTAACTTATGAACCAATATCGCCAGAAGAAGTAGGCAACTTCAGAAGAATAGCCTTAGGCAAACATAGTGGCATTCATGGGTTAAAGAAACTGCTAGAGGATCAGGGAATTTATCTTGATGAACAAGAGTTAAGAGAGGTGCTAAATGAAATAAAGAAGTTGGCAGAAACTGGTCACAAGGTTGATGTTGAAACCGCAAAAGAGATAGCTATTAAAGTGAGCAGTAAAAAGATTAGAGTATGATTAAGTTTTTATATCATTCGTCTTTTCTTCTAGATAACTCTATCCTTTTAGATCCTCATGATGGCGGAAGCATAGGTTTGCCTAGACCAGAAGTGAAAGCTGATCTGATTCTTATAACCCACAACCATTATGATCACAATGCATATGAGATTATTCCTCATAAGGATGTCAAAATTAGACAATATGGAGAATTTGAGTTTGGCTCTTATTCGATAGAAGGTATAAAGACTTATCACGATAAAGAAAACGGGAAAAGAAGAGGAGAAAATGCAATTTATAAAATAACTGACAGAAAGGGAAGAACTATAGTTCATTTAGGAGATATAGGCCATATACCTAATGAGGAAGTCATTAGAAAGATAAAATCTCCAGACGTTCTAATGATACCAGTAGGCGGTGTAATTACAATAAATCATAATGAGGCAAAAGAATTGATAAAAATGATCAGCCCTAAAATAGTAATACCTATGCATTATTGGATTAGAGGACATTTAATGCCATTGAACCCAATTGATGACTTCCTAAACATAATCAAAGAAGAAAGAAAAATTGTTGAAACTAACGAAAAAGAAATTGATGAAAGTATAATAGAAAAGGGTTCTGTTCTGGTCTTTAAAGCCTGATCTTTTCTACTTTTGCAACTGGTACAGCTTCCTTTTCAATTTCAGATTTTACTAAACCCTCAATTGCCTTTCTTATTGCTTCACTTCTGTTTAATCCATTCCTTATCGCATATCTGTCTAATAACTCTAACAAATCTTCTTCTACTTTAAATGTTACAACTCTCATCTTTCATCCGATATTATTATTCCTCATACTAAGGTTTAAGTATTTTCTGGAGCGGTATTTCCATCTTCAGCTTTCAAGAGGAATCTATGATGATAAAGATTAATATATTGGTAATTCAATATTTTTATTGAGAGGAGAATACACATTGCCTACTATACACTTATCACTACCAGAGTCTCTTTATGAGGAGTTAAAAAGAAGGGCTGAGGATTTAGGAGTTCAAGTTACAGACTTAGTCAAATTCTATATAAGAGAAGGACTGGAAAGAAAAGAGAGTGAGGAAGAAAGGGATAAAGATGGGAGATATGAAAAACTTGAGGAAACCGTTGCTTATTTGGAAGCTAAGGTTGCACAATTAGACATGCTAGTAGAAGAACTTATTCAGAGGTTATTAGAGAAAGAGAGTGAGGATGAAGAAGTAGAAATTATAAATAAGAGTGAAAAAAGTTAATTTTGGGCCTATGTGATTGTACTCTCGAGTCCCGAGAGCACATGAGCATAGGTGGGTCCCCCTTTACAATTATAAAAATGATGTTGCAGGGACGTACTGAAAAAAGAAAATGAGGAAAATTCTTCGTTCTGATTACATTACTATTAACGTTACAGTTCTTAAAATCGAAGGATCTTTTCTAATTTGAGATATTACCTTATTTAATTCATCAAGGCTTTCTGTATTAACTTCAACTACTACGTCATATTCTCCATAAACAGGGTTTGCTTCCTTTACTCCGTTAATTTTCTTTACTGCATTTGCAACATCTATTTCCTTTCCTACAGCAGTTACAATTAAGATATAGGCTTTTACTGCCATATATTATACTTTCATAAACTGAAATATATTTTTTATTTTAAGAGAAGCCTTTCCGAAGTAAAGAACCTGGATACAAGCAAGATTAAAAGTACAGAGACTATTAATGTTGCCAATATAGAGAATATGGATTCTTGTATTGATCCAAATACATATAGCAAAAACCCAAGGCTCAGCTGGACATAAGGAATTATATAAATCGCTGATAAAGGAAAGCTTAATTGACTAGGGTTTATAAACAATGCTACAAATGATGCTATCATACCGAAGGAGATGATTATGAAATTTATTACTTGTATATTCCTAGTGGATCCTCCAAAGATGTAAAGGAATACAAGGCTTAAAGCTCCAGTTAAAAGTATAGACGTCGAATATACGACTATTATCATTAATAGAAATGGCAAGGTTAATGAAACAGTTATGTTGAAAGCAAATGAGGATAAGAAAATGAAGAGGAAAGTACCTATGATATCTCCTAATGAGGAAAAAACTCCAAGGAATATGGCAACAATAAGTTTCGAAACTATGAACGACCTTATGGAAAGCGGAGTTGCAAGCAATGACTCGAGTGTCTTCCTTTCCCTCTCCCCAGTTATTCCTTCAAGCAAATAAAATACTACTGGTGTTGCACTAGGAAATAGAATTAAAGCTATTATCCTTGCTAAGCTTGCTAATTCACTTACCCCTGCAGAAACTACTTTTCCACTCACCGATTTATAACCTAAAACCACATATATTGGTTCTCTAATTGAGGCTGGAGTAACGTTAATGTGGGCAACTTCTGTTAAATACTCTATCCTTGAATTAGATATGTTCAAAAGAAGCTCTCTTAAAGCGGAAAAAGCTAAATTTATTGCATTTTGATTTGAGGATATAAGCTCATATACCTCTAAGTATGCTTGCCTACTGATGTTTGATGCATTTTCATAAAAGTCATTAGGAAAGACTATAACTACATCTGCTTGAGTTGAGTTTTTAACTACTATTCCTCCATTTTCTTTGATATAATTTGTTATAAGGTTAACATAAGGAGTATTCTCTGGATTTTGATTTATTACAGCAATTATAGGTGGCTGGGCAGATACAGAAGCATAAAGGATTATCCCAATTAAAGGTAAAAGAATAAAAGGTAAAAGAATTGAGGAAATGAGGAGCTTTTTATCTCTCTTAATTTCCAACAGCTCTTTATTGAGAAATGTTCTGAGCATTAGAAACCACCTTTATAAAGGCTTCTTCCAAATTTGAAACACCCAATGATTCAACTATGAACTTTGGACTCCCAGTAACTATAGTTTTTCCGTCATTTATCATTGCAATGTTATCACAAACGTATTGAACTTCGAGCATGTTATGAGATGAGAGAATGATAGTTATTCCGAATTTTTTAGCCATATCTACAATTACTTGCCTAACTCTTACAGCAGACTCTACATCTAAAGCTGATGTTGGCTCATCTAAAATTGCTAGCTTTGGCATAACCATTAAAGTCCTAGCAATTATTAATCTCCTTTTCATCCCCCTGCTATAGGTAGATGTTGGTTGATATATCTTATCTCCTAGATTTGCTATTTGAATTCCAAGCTTTACCATTTCTTCAACTTTGTTTTTATCATTGTTACTGTAAAGTTTTGCGAAAAATTCTAAATTTTCTAATCCGGTTAGCCTTTCATAAGGGAAAGCATCCTCTGGCATGTATGAGATTAAACCTTTATTTTTTGCTTCAATTGGCGAAAGACCAAAAACACTAACTTTCCCTTCATAATCCTTTATTATTCCTGCAACAATTCTGAGCGTTGTAGTCTTCCCAGCCCCATTAGGGCCTATTAGACAGAACACTTCTCCTTTCTTTACATCAAAGCTCACATCTTTTAGAGCAACAAACTTCCCAAATCTCTTCCTAAGGTGGATAACACTCACGGCGACTTCTTCTTGCATTATACCATAAACCTCGCTAAATTAGAATATAAAATCATTCAAAAATATATAATTTGATTGGAATGTGATTGGAAGCGTGAGAGATAGAACATTAGAGTTCTTACTGAAGTTTGGCGAGAAAGGGAAACAAACACTAATTGCAGCCCTTGAGTTTTCTTATGAAAATGAAAGGACTGAGCTAGGAGATTTTAGCTATAAAGGTGTTGTGGAGAAACTAACAGAAAGGGGGTATAATTTTGACCCAAAAATGGTACTAAGGGCATTAGAAAAAGACTTCGGAATAATAGAGACAACTTATAAAAGCTCAAATCAGCATTGGTGGAAGTTTATTGATAGGGAGCAAGTTGAGAGCATAATAAATGAAAGCAAAGAAGAGGAAGACCCTAAAGTTGAGCTTATAAAAATTAAATTTTATTCTCTAGAACCACAAAAAATAGAGAAAAGGCTAGAATTAATGAGCAAAAAACAAATTTTAACTGATGTTGACAAAAAGACCTTTAGGTTGATGGTTTTTGATGAATTAACGAAACTCGCTGAAATTTATGAGGAAGCTTCACAATATGAGGAAACACTTCAAATTGCTGAGAGTATTAAGAGAATATTAACTTTGGCCTCCATTATTGCAAAGAGGATATATGGAAAAGGTTACAATAAGGGACTTCTTAAAGAAGAAGGAGAAAAAAGAGAAAATAACGATGCTGACAGCCTACGATTACCCAACAGCGAAGATATTATCTCAAACGAGCCTTGATGGGATTTTAGTTGGAGATTCCCTCGCAATGGTCGTTGAAGGGAAAGAAAACACATTAAAAGTAAGCATGAAAGAAATGCTTATTCATTTAGACTCGGTTGTTAGAGCCAAACCTCCTCAATTAATTGTTGCAGATATGCCATTTTTGAGTTATGAGGCTTCTGTCTCTGATGCTGTAAGAAACGCTGGGATTTTTGCAAAGCATGGAGCTGACGCTGTAAAATTAGAAGGAGGAGAAGAAATGGTAGATGTAATAAAAGGCATTATAAGGGCTGGAATTCCTGTTATGGGACATATAGGCTTAACTCCTCAAAGGTTTTTAAGAATTGGGGGTTTCCGAGTTTTAGGGAAAAGAGAAAGCGAGGAAAAACAATTAATTAGAGATGCAAAGGAACTTGAAAATGCAGGTGTTTTCTCAATAGTAATAGAAAACACGTATGCTGATGTGGCAAAGAAGATAACCGAGAGCGTTAATGTTCCTACAATTTGTATAGGCTCTGGGCCTTACTGTGACGGACAAATTTTAGTAATACATGATTTGCTTGGCCTTTCAGATTTCTCGCCATATTTTGCTAAAAAATATGTTGACTTAAAGGAGATTATAAGGAAAGCAGTAGAAGAATATATAACTGAGGTTAAGGAAAACAAGTTCCCTTCAAAGGAGCATTATAAATCAAAAGAGAGCTGAGTAAGGCGTTTAGCAATAAAATTCAATGCCTCTGCCAGAATTTTCTTATTGTCATATTGCTTAACAATTTCCTCTAGCTCTTCTCTCTTTTTTTCTCTCATCTTCTCTGCGATTTCAATCATCTTAGGAAAAGCCCTTATTATATTATCAACGATCGTAATGGAAGCCGTCATAGCAGTCCTTGATAATGGGTTTAAATCTATCGCTATTACTTTCTTTCCCATTTTAACTAAAGCTTCTGTTCTATCTCCATCTTCTAGTCCAAGTAAGACTACATCGGCAATATATATACCTCTTGGACTCACCCTTCTTCTTTCACTAAACAGTTCTGGAATTGTAGCTGAAGCATCTTCTTCCACGCCCAAAACTTCTTTTGCTCCAGCCCTTTTTAAAATCTCAGCAATTTTCCTTTCTCTCTCTACAGTTCTGTAAAACAGATTAACTTCTATCTTTGAATTAGTTACTTCTGCTAATTTCACAATCTCATTAGGGACTAATGCCGCCATATTTCCGTTTACAGAAATTACTGGATGTTTTGCTAAGAGCATTGAAGCAATACCTGCTTCCATAGCCTTAATTGCAAAATCTTGAGTCTTTTCTCCAATTAAATAATCAAAACATTCCCCTCTCCCATGTGCAATGAGACCTTGAGGGGCTACATACCCCTCTAATAAGCCTTCTACAACTTTCTCTCTTATTATTAATGACTCTCTTCTAGGGTGATTCTCTGGAATTAATGAACGTATGCTCCATTCATTGCTGGAGTGTGATTTATCCATCCTTCTCCTTCACACTCTTTATATCTTAATATTAAACCTTTTTTCCTAAATGAGTTAGGGTAAGGGGAGTAAAATCCTAGCTCTTCAGTGAATTTCCTAGATAGCTGAAAGAATTTTTGAAGAGAAGGAGCTTGTAAAAACTCTGAAATGTATTGAAAGGAGTTCTCGTTTTTGTTTTTAATTAGCTTTTCTGTAGATTCTCTCTCTAGAGGTTTACTGCAAATTTTATCCCATTGAACTTCTATTTTTTCAATTTCCCCATAACCTGGGGCTCCAGGCTTTTTTCTATATACTAAACCTCCTCCATAATATTCGGCTATTAAATCTCCTAAACCATTTTTAGTTAATACCTCACTTTCATGTGCTATGATAAGTGCCTCCATCAAATTAACGTTATACAACTCATGGGAAGCTAATGCATAAGCCAAACTTATTGCCCCGCTCATTCCATAGCCAAAACCTAAAGGAATCTCTGAGTAGACAGTAATTTCTATATCTCCTAGTTTTTTTAAATATGCTAAATTGGGAAAATCTATTTCTTTACCATTAAAAATAACTTTTACATCCCCTTTCTTAGGTCTAACAATTATAGGTGGGTTTAAAACTAAAGATAAACCTATAGAACCTGTCTTCCTAACATCTTCTTTGTAGACTGGATACCAAATACCAGAAATATTTAGGGGAACAATTATTTCAATATCTGACATCCGCTTAGAAAAAACAATTTTAAACTTAATATACTTAAAGTATATTGGCATGAAACTTACTGACGCGTCAATCTTCAGTAGAGCTTTGACTACTATAGAGATTAAAAGTATAGAAAAATTCATGATTAAAGAAGAGAAAGAGATAGTTGTTGGAAGATTAACCTCTATGAACGGCGAAATTATAAAATATTTAAATCCTAAAATTATTGTTTCTCCTACTTCCCTACCTTCTGGCAAAAAAGTTGAAACTGAAGGATTAGAATCCGAATCTGTTTATTCCTCAATTAAAGTTGCACCGGGTATAACATTTGAGGAGTTAATTAGCGAACTAAAGAAATTCTCAAGAGTACCGGTCCTCTTCCCTTTATATCTAAAGGGAAGTGTTGGGGGATTTATAGCCTCTAACGGTTCTGGTTTTGGAAGTTATAAATTTGGATTTGTAAAGGAGAAGAAAGAAGTACATAGACTTGAGAGTATTAACGAAGCAAACGTAATGGTAGCAAATTACTCAGAGATTGTTGAGAGTGATAAAGAGAGCAGATTCGCTTGGAGTGCTTTAATAATTGATGGAAAAGAAAGATATTATTTGCCTACTGCATATGCTAAATTGGAAGGAATAAATGGAGGTAGCATAGATACTTATTCTATAATTGAAGAGGTAAATAAGATAGTCGTTAACAGCTTTAAAAGAGATTATATCCCGGTAATGCTAAGATCTCCAGTATCTTCTTTGTCTAAATTGGATCAAATAAAGGAATTTGAAAAGATTATCGGTTATATTATAAACTATAACTCACCAGAAAAGTATTACGTATTTTTAGGCAGAATTAAGTCTGATGCCCTTGATGAACTTTTCAAGTTCCTTAAGAAAAACAGAGAAATCTTGCCTTTCCCTTCTCTTGCAGATTATGATAAGTTGCATTTAGAAATATTAAATAAGGTAGGAAGAAAGGTAAAAACGCCAAGCCAATATAAGAATATTTTATCAGTCTATACTGATGCGCTTAAGTGCATAAATTGTAGCCTTTGTTTAGATGCTTGTAAAGCTTATGAAATCACTCACAATCCAATATATAGCCCTGTGGGTAAAATAAGTAGGCTTATATTTGAGGAAAATCAGTTTGAAGTTTGTTTTGGGTGTGCAAAAGACGAAGAAATATGCCCAGTTGGAATTCAAATAAGCAAACTCACTACAGAGGGAGTAAATACACTTACTCCAGAAAAAGTAAAAATTGAAGTTCCTCCTTTACCAGCAGATATACAAAACATGGAAAAAACTCTTCAAAATATGTATAGAAATAGACCACTTTTCCTTTTAGTTACTGGCTGCGCTTCAAAATATGATATAAATGGAATAAGAGGTTTCCTTCAGTATTTAAGGAATAATGGAAATTCTTTGCCTTCAGAATTTTCTCCTAGGATTGAAATAGTAAATGAATGTTGCGGTTTTGACGATTTCATAGGAGGGAATATAAATTCAGCTAGAGAAAAAGTAAAGAAAATCCTAGAATTAAAAACAAATAAAGGAGCTCAAGGGGTTTATTTCCTATGCCCAGAAGGGCTTTATGTTTATAACACTCTTTCTGGAGATAAGGGGATTTTAGCATTTGAAGTTGTAAAGAAAGACGTTAAAGGAAAAGTACATGCAGGCTGTTGGGCAAAGAAGTTAGGAATAAAAGGAGATGATGATGAATGCGCAGCCCTAAATTTCACAACATATAAGGGATATCCATACCCGTATAAGAAAAAAGACGTTATAACAATATGCCCGTTTTCAACATGGAAATTTGGCACAACTTCTGTGTATAATATGTTTTACTCGGAAGAAATTAAAGCTACAGAAAAAATCGCAGAAAGTGAAGGCAATTTAGATTCTGTGCTGCTTAGCACAGCCATGGAGTCTATAATAGAAGCATTAATATCTTCAGCCGATGAAATAGCAGAAAAAGTGGGACTCTGGAATTTAGGAGGAAAAGAGTACTTTATTCTAGTCTCGTTCCCTGTAATTGGGAATAAATTTAGAACTATTTTCGAAGAAAAAATAAGAGAAAATCCAGCTAAGGAACAAATCGTAAAATATATTAGTGCTATAATCAACAATCCAGCACTTTTGGAATCAAAAACAACGTTTATCTCAGATTATATAAGGGGGCAAAACTTATCTGATAAACTAAAAGAAGTTAGAGAAAAAATACTTTCTTCTAACAGATTGGAATACTCAGCAAGGAATTTAGCAGAGAGCGAAGAGATGATCTCAGCTTTACAAGAGATGATCAGAAGGGCAATCAATCCTAAGTTTATTGAAAGAATATTTAATGAGGTAGTATATTCCTAAATAAGTTTGTACGTTTTATCTTCATGATCTAGGTATATTAAGCCATTCTTTTTTAGAAATGAAAATAAAGGCATCAATCTTCTAGGCAATTTATTCTCAACATCGTCTTTGTAAATCTTAAAATACATTTGCAATAGCTCAATAGTGTCCTTAAAGGTTACAAGAACTTTATCTCCATCTAAATCAATGATAAAAAGTGAGGGGTGAAGTTTAGGATCTATTTCTCTTTCTGACACTATTATGTATGTTTTTTCAAGGATTTGCTCACATAATGGTTTTGATGATTTAGACTTCATAAGAACTTCAATTTTATTGTCAATTTCGTCTAACTTTCTTAATATATCGTTTAGCTTATCATCCCTAAAACCTCTTTGGACTTGAGGTTCGCCATTTAATAAGAAACTTAATAATTCTTTATCCATATTATATTTGTCACTCTAAAAAAGGGAGAGGAAAATGAAAATACGAGTGAGATACTTCTCTTTCATTCAAGATTATACTGGAAAAGAAGCTGAAGAAATTGAAACTGAATGTAAAACTGTTGATTGCTTAATTTCTCAACTTTCCTCCAAATATGGAGAAGATTTTTATAAAGTTGTTAAAAGTGGGTTAGGAAACATAAAAATAAGCATACTAGTAAATGGAAAGAAATCGGAAATAATTAATGATGGGGATGAAGTGGCAATATTTCCTCCGCCAGCTGGAGGAGAACTATACATTTCCTCTAGGTTTGATCTCTTAGAAGAGATAAGAAAGTTTAGAGAAAAAGCCCCTCCAGAGGCCGGGTCTTTAGTTGTATATTTGGGTATTGTTAAAGGCATAGTTGAAGGTCATAAAGTATATGAACTTCGTTACCAGGCTTATGAAGAGTATACAAAAAGAAGGTTCCAAGAAATTATAGATGAAATGAAGAAGAAATATAGCGATTTGATTGACTTGAAAATCCTTCATGTCATTGACAACACCAAGCCTGGAGATGATGTATTACTCATAATGGCATTAGGAAAAGGAAGAAAAGACGCAATTCATGCTGTTGAAGAAACGTTAGAGTTGGTAAAACATACAGCTGGAATTTGGAAGTTGGAAATAAGGGATGACGGAGAATTTTGGGTAGTTGCAGGAAATACAAGAGTGAGAAGAGATGATAAAACCAGTAGCACTTAGCATTGCAGGTATAGATACTGGAAATGGAGCTGGAGCAGAGACAGATATAAAAGTATATGAAATTTTAGGAGTTCACGGAGTTCTTGTACCAACTGCAATTACTGCGCAAAATACAAAAGGAATTAAAGGAATTCTAGTTATAGAAAGAGAATTCTTTAAAAGAGAGTTAGAGACTATACTGGAAGATTTCGATATAAAAAGCATTAAGATCGGAATGATATATAATAAAGAACAATATGAAATTGTGAATGAGTACTTAAAAGGAAAAACTATAGTTACAGACCCCGTTTTATTTGCTAAGGACGGAACTCAACTTATTAAAGACTTAGAGGAATATCAAAGGCTAATTTTGCCAATTACAACAGTTTTAACGCCAAATGCTCTTGAGGCTTCATACTTTGCTCAAATGAAAATAGAAAAAATAGAAGATGTAAAGAAAGCAAGCAAAATAATTGCACAGAAGTATGGAATACCATATGTTATTATAAAAGGTGGGCATTTACAAGACAAATATAGCGTTGATGTATTATATAAGGCGAATGAGGATTTGTTTTTAAGCTTAGGGTATGAGAGATTGCCTCAAAAACATACTCATGGAACAGGTAGCGTTTTCTCAACTGCAATATCTGCAGAACTAGCAAAAGGAAATAGCGTTGAGAACGCATTCAAAGTAGCAAGAGACTTGCTTCAAATTTCAATTCAATATGGCTTAGAAATAGGAAAGGGAATAGGGCCTATAGATCCAGTTGTGTATTTAGAGAAAGACGCTTTTAAGTATAAAGTGATAGAGGATATGAATCGGTTTTCTGCCTTTGTAGAGCAAACTCCCAACTTTTACAAGTTAATTCCGGAAGTTCAATCAAATTTAGCTCACTCAATTCCACCTAAATATGTTAGAGATTTAAATGATATAGCAACGTTTAAAAATAGAATTGTAAAGAACTGGGATAACAAAGTAAAAGTCGGGTTTCCAGTAGTTTTTGGCAAACCGACACATACAGCAAGGTTGCTTTTAGCTATTATAAACAAAGGGGAAAGCGCTGACACATTAATAAACATAAGGTTTGACGAAAAAATAATAAAGCTTCTTAGCTCTTATGGGCTTGAAATAATAGAAGTAAATAGGGAATTAGAACCAGAAAAAGAAATTGAAGGAAAAAGCATGCAATGGATAATAGATTACGTTTATGAAATGAAAGGAAAGATACCAAATGTAATCTTTGATAGAGGTACAAAAGGTAAAGAGGCAATGATAAGAATTTGGACTAAAGGAATTGATTCAATGATAGATGTGCTAGATTATATATGCAAAAATTTAAGCTAAGAACTTTTTTTGGTCTCATGGAATTAGAAAAAGCGTTGATTGCATTAAAAAACTTGGTGAGAACTGGTTGGATGCAAAAAGGCATTCCTCCATCAATGGGGGAAACTGTCTCTCAGCATTGCTGGGAAGCTGCAATACTGGCTTACTATTTAGGAAGCAAACTTAAGGAAAAAGGTGTGAATGTAAACCCAGAAAGGGCTTCTGTAATTGCTCTATTTCATGATTTTGGTGAAAGCCTCTTAGGCGATTTGCCGAAATGGGCTTCTGACAGAATACCACAAAAAGAAGAAGTAGAGTTGGAGGCGATTAAAGAGTTAGGAATTGATGAAAATTTATTTTCTGAATATAAAGAACGTAAAACCATTGAAGGAAAGATTGCAAAGTTATCAGATGCATTATCGACTTATTTGCAAGCAATAAGATACTCAAGACTAGGTTTTGATGTTAGCGAAATAATTAAAACTTATGAAAAAGAAATAGATGAGTTTCTGAAAGATGAGAAACTAAAACTAATTTCTGATGAAGTGATTCGGCTGAAAAAGAATATAAATGGAAAATAGTAACTTCTTTTGATAAGAAATGAAATTAGGCCCAGGTAAAAAGGCTCCGGATGAGGTTAACGTATTAATAGAAATACCTCTTGGTTCAAACATAAAATATGAGTATGACGAAGAAGAAGGAGTTATAAAAGTAGATAGAGTTCTTTACACCTCAATGATGTATCCATTCAACTATGGTTTTATACCAGGCACATTAGAAGAAGACGGAGACCCACTAGACGTTCTTGTAATATCAGATTTTACACTGCTCCCTGGAACTGTTATTGAAGCAAGACCAGTAGGAATACTTTACATGAGAGATGAAGAAGGTGAGGATGCAAAAATAATTGCAGTGCCTAAAGACAAAGTTGATCCTACATACTCTAACATAAAGGACATTATTGATCTACCACAAGCAGTAAAAGACAAGATAACTCATTTCTTTGAGCATTATAAGGAACTAGAACCAGGGAAGTGGGTTAAAGTCTCAGGATGGGGAGGAGTAAACGAGGCTAAAGCTAGGATTAATGAAGCCATTAAAAGGGCTTCATCGAAATGATTTTTTATGAAATCCTTTTTCTCGTCCTTATTATAATTCCAGTAATTTGGAATTTTCTACAAACGTATTATCTTTTAAGGTCGAATAATATTAAGCTCAAGAGTGAAACTTCTTCCTCAGAAGAGCATAAAAGTTTCAGTTTTATTATTGCAGAAAAAAACGAGAGAGAAGAGACAATTGATGAATTAATTAATAATCTTCTCAGCCTAGATTATGACGATTATGAAATAATTATAGTTTCTGATGACCCGCCAGAAATATTTAAGGAAAAGTACAAGAAATACAAAAATATTGAGAGAATAAAGATAGTAAATAGAATAAACCCTAAAGGGAGAAAAGCTGGCGCATTAAATTATGGAGTTTCTCTAGCAAAAAATGAATATTTAGTTTTCCTTGATGCAGATGGAAGAGTAGATAAGGATTTTTTGAGAAAAATATCTAAACTCAATTTTGATATTTTAGCCTTGAGGATAAGGATTTATAATGCAGAAACTCAAGTTCAAAAATATTATAAAGATTTTACAGAAAAAGTTATGGACTCATTATTTAAGGCTAGATACTATTTAGGATTACCGATTTTCCCTAATGGCTCGGCATTATGTATTAAGAAAGATGTATTAATTAAACTAGGAGAATGGAAGGAGAGTTTAGTAACTGAAGACCTAGAGCTAGGAATTAGAGCCTTTCTCAAGGGATATAAAATAAAATATGCTGACGACATAGTAGTATATTCGTTAGCCCCCTTTACTTTAGACGATTTATACTCCCAAATTGAAAGGTGGTCTTATGGCTCTGCTCAGCTACTTTTTACCTCTTTAAAGATGTTGAAAAAAGGAATAGTAGGAGTAGAAGGGTTATTTTATTCACAGCAATGGGGAATTTATGGGCTTTTTATACTCGCTCTCTCCATATTTTCAGCGCTTAACTTCATTCTTAACATTCCAGCTTTCATCTATCTTTTTGCTATTACACTTTATGCCTTATCCCTTGGATTATATAGTATAACATATAAAGCAAAGGTTAGTGATATAAAATTGCCAATAGTACTGTTAAATGCCTCAATTTCTGGCTATATTAAAGGGCTTTTAAAACTCCCGTTCTCATGGAAGGTTACGCCAAAAGTAAAAGAGGATAAAGAGGAGCAAGAAAAAACAAATTTAATAGTTCCAATAATTTTGCTCTTCTCATTCATAAACTTAATTGAAGGGCAATTGTTTGCCTCCTTAGTCTTGTTATTTATAGGTCTCATGGAATCTGTTGTTTGACACCAGCTAATGCTTGAACTTCTCTAAACGCCTCATTAGGTCTAATGCTATACTTAATGATATACTTCTTAAGTAGCTTGTAACTCTCTTTGCTTTGAACAATTGGCCTTGCTGATGCAAGTAACTTTAAGTACTCAGCTCTTCTCAGTATTTCTGCTTTTGCTTCATCAAAGCTCTTACCAGATTCCTCAACTCTAGCTTTCAAAACATGCATTGCATCAAAATCTACTATGTGCATATCAGTACTTGGATCCCATCTGACTGTCCTTCTTAAATCGTTATAAGAAACAATTTCATCAATAGCTACAACTCTTCTCCTTAGCAAAATCTTATCCCCAACATACACTGGCAATCTTCTTACAGTTACAATTATGTTCATCATTGGAATCCATTCCCTAGGTATGTTTAATGGCTCATTCATTAAACGCCTAATTGCACTTTCGCTATCATAAGCGTGGAAAGTTGTTGCACCTCCGTGGCCAGTAGAAATTGCTTGGAATAGAACGTAAGCTTCTTCACCTCTAATCTCTCCTACAACGATAATATCTGGCCTATATCTTAATGCCAGTTTCAGCAAATCCATTAAAGTGATTTCTTTACCCATACCACCAAACGCTGGCCTCGCATATAGCTGAACCCAATTGTCTTGTGCTAGCCTCAACTCTGGTATATCTTCAATTGTTAGAATCTTCATTGATTCTTTAACGAGATTCAGTATTGAGCCAAGAACAGTTGTCTTGCCAGCTCCAGTAACCCCAATGACCATGAACGACATTTTTAAATCAATTGCATACCATAAATATGCGGCGACTTCTGGAGATAGCACCTTCGAATTTATCAAATCTAATATTGTAATGGGGCTCTCAGAGAACCTTCTAATGACGAATGAGGAGCCGTTTGCAGACACTTCCCTTCTAAAGGTTGCAGCTATTCTATCTCCTTTAGGCAATATTCCATCCATAATAGGATTAGCAATGGAGATTGTCTTGTTTGCTAGAGAGATAAAACGTAAGACTAGCTCATCAAGTAACTCTTCGCCATCGATGTTAATACCAAATAGAGTCATATTTTTAGTAAAAACAATATTAGTTGGAGTGTATTCGAAGTCTCTATGATAGACATAAACTGGCAAATTGGCTCCGCTGACAGATATATCTTCTATTCTAGTATCCAACAATAGCGGAGTTATTATGTTGTATCCAAACATGTTTCTTAGAATATAGTATAGCGCGACCTTAAATTGAGTTGATAATTGCTTTAAGTTTCCAATTCTCCCTTGAAAAACGTTTAAGTCTGGTCTTTTTACGCTTAATTCATCTAAAATCTTGCCTAGCTCTACATAATCTACATTACTAAGTAGGTTCCTCTCTATCTCAGAAATTAAAGTTAAATAAATTTTGAAAGCGTTTAAGTCCAATGGCGGTTCAACTAGATTGTATCTATATATCCCTTTTTCTTCGTCATACGTTATAAATACGTGAGGTTTAGCAATTGACAGTTCTATACCATATTTTTCAAAGTCTTTGGCTATAAAATCTGGTATAATTGGAGCTAAATCGATATCATAATCAGCTCTGACTTCTGCTTGTAAGGAAGGTAAAGTAACATATAGAGGATATAAAGAATAAGGAAGAGAAGTGCTAATCAAATCAGTATCTGTCTTATAAGAAGTTTTCTTTTGAAGCTTAAATGGAACGTTTAGTTTAAAATTCATTTTCTATCACCTTTATTATTCATCAATAGTCTATATAAATCTTTATAATGTTGGAGCAACTGGACTCACAAATGAGAACCTTATTGATATTGATATTAGTATTAATATTGCAGTCATGATCATTAATAGTCCTGCATGAAGATAACCATTTGCAACCCTACCAGAAGCTAATTTACCTACTAAGAGCCCGGCAGTTAGAGCATTAAATACTGAGGACAAGCTTGTGATATACACTACTTTTGGAACCAAGACTTGAGCGGTAGCAAGAGGCCCATAGCTTGTGACAAAGCTACTGGAACTTAATAGGGAGATAATTGCAGCAGAGAGTAATACAGAAGCAAGCAATGCTAAAATTGAGCCTACATAAGGCATGTAAAGCAGTATTTTTATTTTTGCGTAATATTCTCTCCTTATTCTAACTTGGGTGTCTATTTGATCAGCTAAAATTTCTACTGATTCTGGGGTTAAACTTCCTATTTCTATCATATCTGCAAGAGAGGTAAAAGCTATTCTAGTTGGGAAGTCTAAGATTATCTCTGAAGCCTTTCTGAAGGCGTCTTTTAGCGGAAAGCCTAATTTAATGTATGCATAAACTCTCTTTAGAATAATCTGAAGTTTTCCTAACTCTTTAGAATCTTTCAAGTTGTAAATAATCGTTTCTGGCGAAAGGCCAGCCCTTACACCTTCTGCTATAGCCCTTAAGAATCTAGCCACATAGACATCGTAGCCAGTTCCAGTAGAAATTTCCCTTTTTGCAATAATATAAGGTGGCGTTACTGCAATCAGAAGACCCAATGTAAGGCCTATAACAGTAGCAGGAATATAATTTATGTTGCCAGAGAGTGTAAATAAACCCATTATCATATATTGTGGAGCTATTGGTATTTGATGAGTAATTCTTGCTATGATGGGTTCTAATATAACCATTAACATAATGCCTAAAATAATGCCTACTGGTAATAACATTAGGAATATTTTATCTGCCCTTAATGACTTTTCTGGGAATTTATATTGAGTCTGATCAACCTCCCAGACAAACAATAAATTAACTACTGGAATTCCTATTACTGCAAACGCCCCTAGTACACCTAAAGGCAAGACATGTAACTGCGGGAAGACCGCCTCTAAGATTAGTATAAGGAAAATTGTTATATAACCGGAAGCCAGCCAAGTTACATAGCCTTCTCCTATTCCAGATAAATTGTCAGCGGCCTTTGATGCTAAAAGTTCTATTTCTTTCATTACATCCCTTATTTTAGCTTGCATAGTCTCAAATACCGGGGCTCCAGTCCTAATTGCAGTAATATAAGTAGTCATTAAATCATTATAAAGCTTTGAAGGGACAATTTTAATAGATTCATCAATAGCAGTTTCAACAGATTCCCCCAAAAATCTCATTCTTTTAACAATGTATTTCGCAACGCCATTTATATGCATAAAGGCAGAAGTTCTAGCCAAGTTTTCAAAAAGCAGCCTGGGGGACAGTCCGCTTCTTAAGAAAACAAGGAATAAGGCAGAAAACGCAGGGGTTTCTGCCTCTATTCCTATTCTTCTGTTTTCAATTTTTTGAGAAACATTAGATATTAAAATCAAATATGTTACTGGTGGTATTACTATGCCGAAGAGAGTAAACATTATACCGCCAACTACAAATTTTGACAATCTAGTTATTTCATAATCCCTAAACATCAAAATTCCAAATGCTATTAACATAACGCCAATTACCACGCTAATTAATAAGAAGGAGAAAATTCTTGATGCATACATTCTAGGATCTTCGGATAGGCCTGCTTGTTTAAGCTTTTTCTCTAAAGAACTAGCTAGTCCATTAATTATAGAAGATCCGTAAAACAGCAAATCAAAGGCTGAGAAGTTGCGTTTATTTTCCTTTTCTTTTTTCTTTTTAGTAGTAGAAATTACTGCCATATGATTATAGTTAATTTAAGAAGATATAAGCTTTTACTTTGTGTGAATCTCGATTATATCTCCGTCTTCCAATACATAATCGGGACCTACTTTTTGTCCAGGAAACTTCACAGATTTTCCCCATATCCTTGCATACTTAAAATTCTCAGCCAACTCATTATGCAATTTTCTTGCAACTTCAATAACTGTAGTACCTCTCTTTACAGTTAGAGGCTCGGATGAAGGTTTTTCTCCTGGTTCTTTTGTATATACTCTTATTACATCAAGTGATTTAAATATCTCTTCTTTTAGTTTTTCAATATCATTGATATTTACGACTGGAATGTCTTGTAGCTCAAAAGGCTCAACTGTAGCAACTACTCCCAACTTGTAAATTGCTGTTTCAAAAACTTCTTTTTCTATATCGTCCAGCGTTACCTCGCCAATAATTTTAACCAATGCATTTTTTATGCCAAAGCTCTCAAGATAGCTCCTAACCTCATTTTCATTTGTATTAACAAGCTTTCCTAGGACTACTATTCTAATTCCATCTCTTCCATACCTACTTCTATCTATAACTACTTTCCCTCGAGGTTTCTTTAGATATACTCCATTATTCTCTAAGAAGTCTTTGATATTCTCAAATTCTTCTTTATTTTTAACCACAATAAGCAATGAATCTGCATTTTTCACTAGACCAATAATTCTCCCAACTAGTGATTTTGCTTCAAATATTACTGGGGGTGGATTGACTAGTTGGATTTTAACGTCCTTATACTGCATCATTCCGGGAACTGGCATATCTTTTGGATCAGCCTTTGCATTAGTTAAAATTCTCATTAGCTTGTTTTTTAATTCATTATTACCAATTAGCACAACCTGCCCTGCACCTTCTTTGACTACAAAGAATTGCAATCCTTTGCCTAATGAAGAAGATTTTTTCCTCTCTAATTCTGCCTCTTCTTTAAGTTCTGCTAATCTTCTCTTTGCCCAATATACAAGATTTTCTGTACCTTTATGCTTAGGAACTGCGCTTAGGAACTCTTGTAACGCTTTTATTTTTTCCTCTGGGGTTTTCGCATCCATATATTTAAGCCATTTAGCCTTAGCCTCAGCGGGTAAGTTGGTTACCATTTTCTAATATAATAATTAGGTGCTATACCTTGTAAAATTTTCCACGTTCTTCTGATTATGGGTGGAGGAGGAGAGTTACTCTCGTATAATTTCTTAACCCAGTTCACTGTTCTAGGATCTGATGGATATCCACTACCAAAATCTCCATATCTAGCCTTTAATTCGTCAATTATATTATCTCTCACCACTTTAGCTATAATGCTAGCCGCACTGGCCTCAACAAATTTGACATCAGCGTTTATAACTATATTTGGCTTCGAACCCAGTTTAATTATTTCTTTCTCAACCTCTAATGCTTTGCCCACTTTATCTACAGTTATCTTTGATGGCTTGAAAACGCTAAGGGCATCAATAATTTTTATCATTGCCTCATAAGTCAGCTCGTTTAAATTTTTTCTATCTATATCCTCTGGGAACACTTTAACAACAACAAAACCTTCAGCAAAAGAAGTTATTATACCAATTAGCTTTTCTCTTTTGCTTTTAGTTAACTGCTTGCTGTCTTTAACTCCCAAGTTTTTAAGAGCTTGCAATTTGCTATCATCAATAGCCACCCCTGCTACAACCATTGGGCCTATTAAAGAGCCCCTACCAGCTTCATCTATTCCTACAACAATCATATCCTAACAGATATAACTAGTTTGGCAAACTTTTTACCATTTTTTATAGTCTCATCTTGATAACTTTCAACTACTTTCACATCCTTTATCATCGAAGTGAAATTAGATACTAAACGCTTTGCAGTAGTTTTGTTAATAAAGTAATAGTCTACTCCTTCTTTTCCTTCAACGACATCTGAAAGACCATCTATTATATCATCAGTGAAAAATGACTCAAATAACGCTTTCTTCTTTTCATCAATAACCCCTTCCTTAAATCTTAGCTGAACTATTGCTTCAAAATATTTTGATTTCTTCTTTAAACAGCTGGGGCATAAAGTCTTTTCAATATTAATATTTACAACTTTGGATATAGTAAACTCCCTCCCCCTTAATTTGCCAGTAAAATCTATAGTAGCAAAGCTATGCCCATTAACATCTCTCCATATTTTACTAATTTTATAATTTATTTCTTCGACATTAGGATCAATTTCAATCTTTTTCCCTATTTCTCTATATATAATGGACTCTACAGGGGATAAAGTGCTATCCTTGTTTCTTACCCATTTGCCATTTACCCATTCTGCTCCGCAAATTTTACAATATTTTCCTTTAATAACTTGAGGGATTTTTACTAGCTCTTTCGTTTTTATATAACAATCCACACATAAAGGACCTATAAATTCTCCGTTCTCTCTTCCGCATAAAACACAAAACTTCCTAGTCATTGTATATCACAAATTATATATCTGCGCAAACTTAACTCCCTGAACTGAGATTACTCCCTCTTCCTTTATTAAACCTCTTTTTATTGCCTCATCTACAATTTTATTTCCTACCATACTAACTACATTTGCCTCATCGAGTAAGGAAAAAGCATAATCAATGTGAACTTCTTGACCCTCATAAAACTCTCTATCTACTGTGAGCCTTATTTCTCCCTCTTTAAAAGTCTTGCCTATTAATTCTGGCTCACATATGTTTACAAATACATATCCGTCTCTTCTTATCACGTTTAAGCTTACTTTCATTTTTATCACAACGGTCTTACCGGTGTTTTTGCTCCACAAGCTAGGCATGATATATACCAAGTCTTCTTTTCCATTACTAAAACAGTATCAAGACTTTTACAAGTGCTGCATTGAACATAAGTTCTTATGAACCTATCCATGATCTTATTTATAGAAGCTGAAGAGAATTTTCCCTGGATTATCAGTTGACCATTTTCATCTATATTACCCGGGGCAGCAAGCTCTTTTAATAAGAACTTCATGCAAAGCTTACTTTCTCTTCTTAATCTATCACAATATTCATTAAAGTTCTTTATTATTGTAGTATTTCCTATATATAAAATTATCAAATTAGGCAAAGCCTGTATGCCAGTCTTTTGCGATCTCTCTGGTAATTTTGAGTAAAGCCTTTCAAGAAGTTTTAAATACTCTTCCTCTGTCGCCACAAATAATCTTAAGAATTTAGAGGTATAAATTAGTTGTGATTAAACGTGAAGGTTTACATTGAGACTTATGGCTGTGCATTAAATAAGGGAGATTCTTACATTATGATGACTTTGCTTAAGGATAGAGGGCATGAAATCGTCGAAAATTACTCTGATGCGGATGCTTTAATATTAAACACTTGTGCTGTAAGATTAGAAACTGAAGAGAGAATGAAACAAAGAATAAAAGAGTTAAGGAAACTTGGAAAGAAACTTATAGTTGCTGGCTGTTTAGCTAGTGCCGAGCCTGCCCTAGTTATGAGCCTTGCCCCAGAAAGTAGTATCGTTGGTGCTCAAAGCGTTGATAAAATAGTGGAGGCTGTTGAAGCTAAAGAAAGAAAAATATTCCTTGAGGAAAGTAAAGAACTTGTTACGCCAAGAGTCTTTGAAGGAAAAATAGCAATAATACCAATAGCAGACGGCTGTGCAGGAGATTGTAACTTTTGCATAACAAAACTTGCAAGAAAGAAATTAAGGAGCTATCCGCCTAGAAGTATAGTTAATGCTGTAAGAGAGGCTGTAAATAAAGGAGCTGTTGAAATAGAGCTAACGGCTCAAGACACTGCAGCTTATGGCCTTGATATTAACTTAAAACTTTCTGATTTAGTTAAAGAAATTCTTGATAACGTTGAAGGAAATTATATGTTAAGAATTGGGATGATGACACCTGAACAAGCCATGAGGGATATTGATAATCTACTAGAAATTATGAAGGATAGAAGGGTATATAAGTTCCTACATTTGCCCGTACAAAGTGGAGATGACAGAGTCCTTAAATTAATGAATAGGAAATATACGGTTGATGAGTATAGACAATTAGTAAAAGAAATAAGGGAAAAAATACCCATTGTCAATATCACTACAGATATAATTATAGGCCATCCTGGAGAAGATGATGAAGCATTTAATAACACCTTAGAGCTAATTAAAGAATTGAAATTCGAGAGAATACATATGGCAATGTATTCTATTAGACCAAACACCAAAAGTGCATTAATGCCTCAAGTCCCAGATCCTATAAAGAAAGAAAGAATGAGAATTGCAAACAAAGTATATGAAGATGTAGCATATTCCGTTCATTCCGAGTACTTAAACTCAAATGCTTTAGTTCTAACAACAGAAACAGGCAGGAAAGGCTCTATAATAGGAAGAACAATAAACTATATTCCAGTTGTAATTAGGAACTTTGATAAGCTGGGAGAATGGGTAAATGTTAGAATTACTGAAGCTTCATTTTTTGACTTAAAAGGACAAGTAATTCAATAATGAGAAAAATAGAAATGCATAAAGATTTAAAATGGTTAAAACAAAGTGATCTTTATGGATGTATATATTGTTTCGGCCGTAAGAACTCCTATAGGGAAATTTGGAGGAGCATTTAAAGATCTTTCTCCAGTAGATTTAGGTGCTATAGCAATAAAGGAAGCTTTGAGAAGGGCAAACATAGAACCTTCAAAGGTAGATATTACAATTATGGGAAACATTCTAAGGGCAGGACACGGACAAGATCTAGCTAGACAGGCTGCAGTAAAAGCTGGAATTCCTATGGAAATTGATGGGTATTGTGTTGATATGGTTTGCTCTTCGGGAATGATAAGTGTGATAAATGCTGCACAGATGATAAAGAGCGGAGATGCAGACATAATAGTAGCTGGCGGAATGGAGAGTATGAGCCAAGCAATGTTGGCAGTTAAAAGTGAAACAAGATGGGGAATAAAGATGCTATTTGGTAAAAAATTGGAATTTATTGACACAATGCTAATGGACGGCCTTACAGACCCATTTAATATGAAACTTATGGGACAAGAAGCTGATATGGTAGCTAAGGCTCATAATATTTCTAGGAGAGAACTAGATGAAGTAGCTTATGAAAGCCATAAAAGGGCTGCGCAAGCCACAGATAAGGGATATTTCTTGAAAGAGATTGTTCCAGTAAAAGTGGGAGAAAAAGAAATTACACAAGATGAGGGAATTAGAAGAGATACTTCAATTGAGAAATTGTCACAATTAAAGCCAGCATTTACACCAGATGGGCTACATACAGCTGGAAATTCTTCGCAAATATCTGATGGGGCTTCTGCATTGGTATTAATGAGTGAAAGGGCAGTTAAAGAGTATAAAGTAGAGCCTATAGCTAAAATCCTAGGATATAGCTGGGTCGGAATTGAGAGCTGGAGATTTACTGAAGCGCCAATATTCGCAGTTAAAAAACTTCTTCAAAAATTAAACATGGATATTTCACAATTTGACTATTTCGAGAACAATGAAGCTTTTGCAGTAAACAACGTTCTCTACAATAGATATTTAGGAGTTCCTTATGATAAGCTCAATGTATTTGGAGGAGCAATAGCTTTAGGTCATCCAATTGGTGCAAGTGGGGCTAGAATAATTACAACATTAATTAATGTATTATCTACTATGGGAGGGAAAAGAGGAATTGCAAGCATTTGTCATGGAACTGGCGGAAGTACAGCAATAGCCATCGAATTATTAAGACCTCTATAACTTTTTAGGCTATGAAAATAATATGTGAAATGGTGGTCAACTAAGTGGCAAAAAAGAAAACAGATGAGCAGACTTCTGTAAGGGAAGTACCTAAACCAGCTGAAGGAGAAGTTATTTGTGTAGTTAAGAAATTGCTTGGAGCAGAGCATGTGCAAGTTATATGCTTAGACGGAAAGGAGAGACTTGGTAGAATACCAGGGAAATTAAGGAAAAAGATGTGGGTAAAAGAAGGAGACGTAGTACTTGCTGCCCCTTGGGACTTCCAGCCAAATAAATGCGACATCATATACAAATACTCTGAGAGCGAAATTAGAAAACTAGAACAAGAGCAAGTAATTTCAGCTGATGTAATTGAACAACTAAGAGGATGATTTTTTGGAAAGGAAAAAGAAGGAGGAGAAAAGAAGAAAAGATGAAGACCTTTTTAAAGTAGTTGATTCAACTTTAGATACTAGAACTTATTATAATTTATATCAAATTTCTAGGAAATTTAATATAAAGAAAATATATGGTGCTATTTCTTCTGGGAAAGAGGCTAAAGTTTATCCTGCTGTCTCTGAAGATGGGAAATGGTATGCCTTAAAAATCTATTATGTATCAACTGCCTCAAGCAAAAGGGCATTAGAAAGATATACTTTTGGAGATCCTAGATTTGAAGATATAAAAGTCTCTAACACAAGGCAACTCATTAGCGTATGGGCTAGAAAAGAGTTCAAAAATCTAAGCAGATTGTATGAAAATGATGTCAGAGTTCCAAAGCCTTATTATGTTCTAGAAAATATACTAGTAATGGAGTTCATAGGAGAAAATGGAATTAGAGCCCCATTGCTAAAAGAGCTTCCAGACGAAGAAATAACTAAAGAAATGTATGAAGATGTGATAACTCAAATAGAAAACATGGTAAATAAAGCAGAATTAGTTCACGGAGATTTAAGTGAATATAACATAATGGTCTGGGATGAGAAATGTTATATAATCGATGTGAGCCAGGCAGTAGATATTAATCACAAAAACGCTTTAGAATTGTTAAAGAGAGATATAGATAATATTAACAACTTTTTTGCAAGTAAAGGTATTGAGACAATTGAAAGCGAGGAAATATTAAGGAGATTGAAGATATATAAAGATGCTGATAGGAAGTGATGTATGTAACGGTTCCCGATGAGAGAATTCCAATTATAAAAGAGTTAATTCCTCGTTTGGAGGAGATTAGTAATACCAAAATTGACTATGATGAAAAAACAAAATCTATCCATGTTATTCCTAAGAACAATAACGCTTATGAGGCAATGAAGGTTGTCTCTGTAATAAAAGCAATAGGTCTTGGTTTTGATGTAGACGATGCAACAAAATTGATGAGCGATGACTATGTATTTGAAGAAATAAACTTAAAAGACGTAGCAAACAGCCAGGATGATTTAAAAAGAATTAAAGGAAGGATAATTGGTGAGAAAGGGAAGACAAAAAAGATAATTCAAGAATATACTGGAGTAAAAATAATAATAACCGAACACTCTGTTGGAATAATTGGCAGAATAGAGCAAGTTGACATTGCAAAGAGAGCAATTGAAATGCTAATTAAGGGCAAGGAGCACTCTACAGTTTATAAATTCTTGGATAAAGCGGAAAGAGAGCTATCTTTATCTAAAATTAACCAAGAATTAGAAGAGGGATTGGATAATACTTAAGCTTTTTTCAGAATATTTACCACTATATGCCTTTATAATTCTTTCATAGCTTAGGAGTATCTCTCTGGTTTTTTCATCACTTAATAAGGCTTTCAAACTTTCCGTATCCCCCTGGTACGCATATTTGAAGAAATTAAACAAGACTCTTTTAGGAACGCTGAGTATTTCTTCTGTGTTAAACAAATGAGGTGAGGGTTTCATAACTAAAGTTAAATGAATTCCGTTAAGCATTGCTATCATAGCCAATTTATGGGCAGAGTATTCTTTGGTTGGCGACTTACTTGAAGCCTTTACCTCTATATAATATTTCTGGCCACATTTTTCTGCCTCTATATCGTGTGTCGGTAAATCAACATACTTTATATTTTTAAAATTCATATCTTCAAGTACTCTAATAGCCTTATATTCCATGGCAAAACCTAAGATTATGCCTTTAGCCTTTTCAATTGCATACTCAATATCTTCCTCAGAAAGTCCATAAGCATTTTTTAACTCCTCAAGTGCTTTCACAGCTTAATATATAACCTTAAAAGTTATAAATTATGCTATTTATTTTCAGATAAAAATAGAAGATTAACATGTTATTTTTAAGCCACCTAAACGCTTTCTTCCTTCATTTCTTACATTTATTATCTCTTCAATGCTTCTATCCTTAGCTGAATCTCCAAATCTTTTATATAAATCTCTCTCGAAGTCATATTCTGTATAAATTCCTACCTCGTTTAGTCTTCTATTTGCATCTTCTAAAGAAGTGCTGTCTTTTACGATGTAATAAAGGGGGGAAGTCTTTGCAACTACTTCTGGGTCAAGAAAAAACATTATAGATGATATAGGAGTTACTTTAACCTTCCTTAATCCCCCTCTTATTTGAATTTCTCCATAAAGGCCTTTGAATGCCTCATAAGGAATTTTTGACGCTTCAGTCTTCACATTTGAAAGTATAACTTCGAACTCCTTAGCAATTTCTTTATCTATACCTTTCATATCAATTAGCCCGTCTTGCCTTGCGATTTCAGAAATTCTTCTAAGTATATATTCTTGATCTAATTCTCCATCGCTACCAGCCCCTATTGTAGCCAAAATTACATCAAAACCCATCTTTTTTAATTCAACTAACGAAGATAGCATAACGAAATCGATTAAGGGACTACCTAAACTTTCTTCACACCCCTTTGCTAAAACATCTCCTCCTGCATCTACACCAACAATAAGGCTTATATTCATTTTAGAAGAGAAATCTGCTATTTGCTCTGCTATTCTTTTAGGGCTTTCTTTTATACAAATTGAATAACCTTTATCAAATTTAGTAGAATTCAAGAAGTTCACAATCTGTGGGACAACCTTTTTTCCATTTCTTATTGCATATGAATTTCTATATATCTCTGTTATTACATCATTGATAGGTTTAGAATTAACTAGGTCCTCTCTGCAAATAGGTCCAGGGAGAGGGTCTTCAACATACCTTTCCCATGTTACTGCTCCAACAATACTCGAATATCCTTTTAACTCAAGATATTTTATTGCTATATAAGTAGAAGCAACGTCCCCTCCTCCGCCGAGGCCAAAAACAAATGAATTCATGCTTTTAACCTTTTACACACTTTATACTCCTAAAATATAAATGATAAGTCCCGATGAGACATACTTCATCATGACAAGTATTATCTGATCGCTGTCTTTAAACATTAAGATGTGATAGGAATTATACAGTGTTACTAAATGAGCGATGTGTTGAATTACTCAAACTCACAATTAGAATTTGAAGATTTGAAAATAGGAGAAGCTGCTGCACATATAATTGCGGCTGCATCAATTGTTGAAGAACTAGAAGGTGAATTGCCAGAAGTTAAAGATACAGTAAGAAGATATGTAGATGCATGGGTTTCTTATTTAGTTCCACTTGAATATGTTCCGGGTATGGCTGAAGTAATAGGAAGTAAAATCAACAAAAAACTCACGCAAATATTCCCTGAAGTCAGTGAAGATGAGCTAGCTGAAACTTTGGAATTAACAATAGATATAAAGAAGAATTTAGACAATAATCAAATACCAGAATATTACAGAGAGTTTGAGGTTAGAGCTGAAAAAATATTAAGAGTTTTAGGAGTTGACTTAAATGATGTAAAAGTATTTTTAGATGCAGATTTACATAAAAGGTTGTTAAGATTAGTTTCAATATTAAGTATAGCCATAGCTATATCCTCTGTCTGGGATCCGAAATGGATAGCGGAATATCAATAACTGCAGAAAAATTAATCGACATAACTGCTAAAGTAGCTAGCAAAATAAAAGTAGATGATAAAGAAATAGAAAAAGCTGTAGGAATTTCCTCGTTTAGAATTGCAAAAAATGCTGTTGAGAGGGTAGCATTTTGGCTCTCTGATGCGAGAAATTCCGTTTTATATTGCAAAATCTGTAATAAGGGGCCTTTTACTAAGAGGGGATTATACTTACATTTGATAAGAATACATAGAAATGAGATAAAGGCAATGCTTGAGGAAGAACTAAGAAATGAGATAAAGGCAATAATTTAATTTAAAGTTGAAAGAGCTTTGTCCAATTCTTCTATTAGATCGTTTACATCTTCTATTCCAACTGATAACCTTAACATTGAGTCAGTGATACCCACGATCTTCCTTTCTTCTGGAGTTAAGGTTCTATGAGTCATAGTAGCTGGATGGGAAATAGTAGAGTTTACTCCTCCTAATGTTTGCGCAGGAAGTATTATTTTAAACTTACTCATTAATGAAAGAGCATCATTCATGCTACCCTTTATATCAAAAGTTACTACCCCTCCAAACCCTTTTAATACACGCCTTGCAATCTCATAATCTAAATGAGTCTTTAAGCCAGGGTAATATACAGCTTTAACCTTAGAATGTTCCGAAAGGAACTCTGCTATCTTTTGGGCGTTCGAATTTATTACATCCATTCTTATCTTCAAAGTCTTCATCCCCCTAATGACTAAATATGCTGCATGAGGATCTAATGAGGTTCCTAAAGTTCTTCTCATCAGGTCTATTTTAGTCATTAACTCCTTTGATCCTGCTCCTAAGCCTGCAATTACGTCATTATGTCCTGCGATAAATTTTGAGGCGCTGTGCAAAACAACGTCTGCCCCTTGAACATATGGCTTTTGATTTATTGGAGTTGAAAAAGTTGCATCGGCAATCAAAATTGATCCGTTTTCTTTGCAAATCTTTGAAAGTTCTGGTAAATCTACAACTCTAAGTATTGGGTTTGAAATTGTCTCTACGTAAACTATATCATATTTCTTGCTTTTTGCTTTCTCAATTATTTCCCCAGGATTAGCTACATCAATTTCCATCCCTAGAGAGCGTAAAAAATCAGTGAAAAACTTGTAAGTCCTTCCAAACATATCCCTATGAATTAATATCTTACTTCCGGGCTTAGCTAAAGTTAATAGAGTTGAGGAAATAGAAGCCATACCAGAAGAAAAAGCTACACCCATTTCTGCTTCTTCTAACTCAGCAATTTTCTGTGCCAATTTTAGGACAGTAGGATTTGCCTCTCTTGTGTATCTATATTTCTCACCAATAGGATAAACATAAGAAGTGGTCTGATAGATTGGAGTTGTTATTGCTCCGGTTTCTTCATCAAATCCTTCCGAAACAGCCTTAGTCCCTTCTCTCAATCCAAGCACCTCCAGCAACTTTTGCTATTTTATAAATACACTCATAACCATAAGCTTTACAAACATTTAGTGCTTCTTCAATGATTTTATTTTTATCGGAATAATTGTCAATAAAAATTGCTATTGTAGGTCCAGCACCACTTACACAAGCGCCAATAGCATTATGAGATATTGCAACTTCCTTTATCTTAGGATAATAGGGGAAGAGGGGTTCTCTAGCTTTTTCTACTATTTCATCATTTAGGCCTAATCTGATTAACTCTCTATCTCCTTTTATAAAGCCCAAGATCAAAGATGACAAATACCTTGAGTTAGACACGTATTTAGATATTTCAATTTGCTTTGGCACCATTTCTCTCGCTTTTTTAGTTTTTGCCTCAATTTTTACAAGAGGGATTATTAACAAAAGCTCAAAATCAATGTTCAATGGAATTTCCTCTACTCTAATTGGGTTTGAACTGATTACGCTAACTAAACCTCCTACAAGACTTGCGGCAACATTATCTGGATGAGGAGAACCAGAAGAAGCTATTTCTCCCCTCATAGCGTATTTAACTAACTCTTTCCTAGTTAGTCCAAGTTTAAATAACTCATTTGCTCCGTAAACGGCAGCAGAAGCAGAAGCTCCGCTACTCCCTAAACCTAAACCGGCTGGAATCCCCTTAGTAATTTTGACTTTTACTTTTGCCTTTACTCCAAAATCCCTTAAAAGTTCTTGAAGGGCGAAGCTTGCGGAATTCTTCTCTACTTCTAAAGGAATTCCCTCTCCTTCAACCTTTATGCTTAGCTCACTAGATGGTTCTGCTTGCAACTCTATAGTGTCTTCAAATGCGTTATGTGCCAATGCTAATATATCATAGCCAGCTCCCAAATTGGCTGACGATGAGAACGCTTTTATAATCACATCTGATACTATCTAAATAAAATTTTAAGCTTTGACTTATATTCTTCTTTGTTTACCACTATTACCAATTCTTCTTCTCCTATTTCCTTTCCTTCATTAATTACAGTATTTGGAGCTATTACTGTTGCTTTACCAATGAAATTTTTAGCTAAAGACACATAGCGAAGCTTTACTGTTGGCGAGGAAACAATTTTGCTTAAACCAATCCAATCATAATATCCTATTTTATCCTTAAATGAGCCATTCTGTAATATTTTGCGTTTAAATGTGAAAGTCCCAGATATTTGAGGATCATAAAGCTTACTTATAACTATAATATCTCCTACACCATATTTCAGAGCTTTTATAGCCGCAAAAGATCCTAAAGGTAATTTCCTAAATTCTATGAGCTTCTCCATAATGTTAGGCTCTTCTTCTCCTATGTAAACGGGTCTTGGATCAAAACGCTTTATATAGACATCTATTTCTTCGCCTTCCTTTAACTCTAAACCGGGCTGAAGACCTATGTAACCGTCAGCAGAGGAGAAAGTACCTATCATATAACTGTCAAATGGAACAGCTAACGCGTAATAATCCTCTCCTTTTTTGAATAAATAGACTGGTATATACGTAAAACGATTCTTATCAGCCTTAATGCTGTTCATAAGAATAGCCTTAACTTTTATGGGCTCTATAAATTCCTTTCCTGCAAGAATAGACAGATATCTCAGTATTACTCTCTCAGTAACCATAATTGTTGAAACTATATTTCCCGGCAAACCTATTACTGGCTTTCCATTTACTAAAGCTAGTATAGTTGGCTTCCCTGGCTTAAACTTTATGCCATGTACAATAATTTTTCCTTTCTCTCTTATCACTTGATGAACGAAATCTTTTTCTCCAGCACTTGTACCTCCAGTAATAATTACTACGTCAGCGATGTTAATAGCGTTTAATAATTGTTTTTCTATTTCCTCTTTGTTGTCTTTTACATGAGCAAAGCCTAAAACTTCATACCCTTCAGCTTTTAATTTTGCTAAAAGGTAATAGGCGTTAGACTCATAAATTTTTCCTTTCTCTAAGGGTTTTCCTGGTGCTACTAGTTCATCTCCAGTAGTTATTACAAAAATCTTAGGCTTTTTATATACTTTCACTTTATCTATCCCTACAGAAGCAAGCAAAGCTATTTTTTCTGCAGTAATTATCTCTCCTTTTCTGAGAATCTCAAAGCCTTTTGGTATATCACTACCTACCCATCCTATGTTTTCCCCAAAATTAAGTTTTCTTTCAATTTTCACTTTGCCGTTTTCATACCTAATTTCCTCAACTTTAACAACGGCAGTAGCATTTTCTGGAATTACTGCCCCAGTATCAACTTCTACTGCCTGATTCCTTTGAATTCTTATTTCTTTATATTCTCCTATTCTAATATTATCTATAATTTCAAATTCTCCTGGAGTGTTTTCTGAAATAACAGCAAATCCATCAACAGTTGACCTTGAAAAGGGTGGAAGATCAATTGGGGAATATACATCCTCTGCAGATACTCTATTTAGAGCATCTACAAGGTCTACTTCTTCAACACCTAAAGGCTTAGGCAAAGTCTCTTTTATATAAAGAGACAAAGCATCCTCTGCAGATAAAAGATTTTTATCATCCAAAATTGCTCTCATGATATAAAATAAAAAACGAAACCTTATTAACTTTATTACATACTTATAAGGGAGTTTTTCTGTAACTCATCTAATACCATTAAAATTGGATCTCGAACTTGATCTATGGGTAAGTTTGCCTCGGTACTAATTTGAGTTATGATTTGCTCGACTGTTTTTTCTCCATCACATAATTCCCATACATAATACGCAATTGGAGCTAATTCGTAAACTTTTTCCTCGGAAACCTTTACTATGTAACCCTCTCCATCTTCGGTTTTGTCTATAAACTCCCCTATTTTTTGTGGCTTTAAATCCTTTACCTCATTAAAATTCATTCCTCTTCACCGCCTTCTTCTTCATTAAACCTTGGCCTTCTAGGGCCTCTATTTTGCCTTCTTCCACCTTTAAACTGCCTTCTGTATTCGCCTGCAGAAGGAGTAGTATCTGGTATTTGATCTTCTGATGGAACTGAATCGTCACTTACTTCCGAAATTGTGGATTTACTTCCAGCATTTAATTGAACTTTGCCTTTATATGCAGTAGTCCATGCATTTGCTATTTTAACTACGCTCCCTTGCTTTATACTTCCAGCAAGCTTACCCCATAAAGTTAGTTTTACTCTACCGGTTTCATCTCCAACAATAGCCTCACTTATAGTTCTTGTACCGTTCTTTGTTTGTATTACTTTAGGTTCCGAGACTTCTAAAACCCTTACGGTTACGTTTACGTTTTCCATTCCTGCTTTTAGATTACTTATTTTTTCTTCTTTTTCTGCCATTCGACTCGACTCACGAGATTTGTTAGTAGTAGTCTTGTCACCAAAGTATAAAAACTCTTGTCATAACGTAAAAATAAGGGAAAGTTCAACTAAATTGAGATGCGGATTATTTTAATATTTGTTTTTAAGCTATAGAGCTATAATTAAGATGGGAACAAATGTGAGTAATTATCAACAGCAATTATTAGAATATCCTAAAAAGTTTGTTGAATTGCTCTCAGCACCATTCATAGGTAGGGAAGAAGAGGCCAAAGTACTAACATTAGCTTTGATTTCGAAAGAGCACGTAATATTAATTGGCGAGCCTGGAACTGCAAAATCGGCACTTGCAAGAAGGGCTGCAGAATTGCTAAATGCAAAGTTTTTCATGTATTTGTTGACTAAATATACAGAACCTGCAGAGCTTTTCGGCCCGCTTGATATAAACGCATTAAAGCAAGGCGTATATAAAAGAATAACGAAAGATAAACTACCAGAAAGCGAAATAGCATTTCTTGACGAAATATTTAATGCTAACTCCGCTATACTAAACGCATTGCTTTCGTTACTTAATGAAAGGGTAATATATGACGGTTATAATGTAATACACGTGCCTTTAAGAACATTAATATCTGCTAGCAATAGAGTGCCAGATGAGCCGGAACTAGATGCGCTATATGATAGGCTTCTATTGAGACACTATACTAGACCAGTTAGTGAAGACTTGTGGAAGGATCTGATAAACTCCGCTTGGGAATATGAGTTCTCAAACAAATGGACAGTTAAAGAACCCATAATGAGTATAAAACAACTAGACGACTTGTACAATCTTATTCCTCAAGTTGATTTATCAGCAGTAAAGAGCAAATTGTTGAAGCTTTATGCAATGCTTGAAGAGAAGGGAATTCACTTAAGCGATAGAAGAAAAGGGAAAGTATTAAAGATTGTTTCTGCTCATTCAATATTAAACGGAAGATTAAAAGCTATTGAGGAAGATCTAATAGTGTTGAAATACATAGCTCCAAAAGAGATAGACGACTTTGAAAAAGTTTCTGCCCTCCTATCTGAAGAGCTGAAAACGCCTATCAAATACATGAAAGAGCTAAATGAAATATATTCAAACATTAAAGAAGCAAGCAAATATGTAGAAGCAGCAAACGAATCTGACCCAAGATTAATAGAGTTAATAAGAAGTCTTAGGGCTACAAGAGATAGAGTGATAGCTTTAGGAAAAGAAAGCGGAGATGAAAAAGTAGAGGAGTTCTCAAAGGAAGTAGTAAAGGAGATAGATGATTTGCTTGAAAAAATTGCTAAAAAGCTGGGGATATATACATGAGTGAAGAAGAGGGTTTTTTAAGAGGAATTCAATATAATGATCCTCTAGTTCGATATCGTGGCGAAAGAATAAGCTATACTTTGAAAAAACTAGTTGGAAGAGATCTTCAAATAGATGAAAATTTCCTAATTGATATTTATTACATTCATTATCTGCCAATGCCTCTACTTAAAGTGAAAGAGGAAATTCCTAAAGGAAAAGACATAATGTATAAGTTCGTTGAAATGATGCTTAATTCTCCGCTAGTTGAAGAAAACAGAAATTATTCAATCGTAAATTCCGCAGTAAGCATGGCACTTTCTGTTAGTTATGTTCAAAACTTGATTGAAGAACTAGAAAAAATAAAGAGGACTTCTCAGTCCCAAGAAGAAAGGGAGATGGCTGAGCAACTATTAAATGGATTAATGAAAGGTGGTGGAGGAAGAGAAGGACAACAACAGCAACTGCAAAACGAACAGCAATTAGAGAAATTGATGAAACAAGTTAATGACAAAGCTTTGAGCAAAGCAATTGAGGATGCAGAAGCTGTGAGAAACTTACAGAAAATAGTTGGTGGAAATAGCGCAGGAACAGGGTCAATACTTAATTTTGAAGGAGAGATACATGAGGTTTTAAGACTAGCAAGGAATACAGAAATTAAAAAGATCTTGGAATTCTTGAGCGGGATGCCAAGGCTAGGAAGCTTCACAAAGAAAAAGACTACAAGGTTCCCAAGAGGAGAGCTATATGGTTATGAAGAAGGATCTGATTTAGAAAGAATTGTAAGCTCTGAATTGGCATTGCCGGAAGAGCTATTTTACGTTAAATTTGCTGAATCACAGTTACTGCTATATCAAAAGAGAATAAAAGAGGTTTTAGGACCAATATATCTTTTATTAGATAAGTCTGGCAGTATGGATGGTGAAAAAATCTTATGGGCAAAAGCTGTAGCATTAGCATTATACAGTAGAGCTAGAAGGGAGAACAGAGATTTCTATATAAGATTCTTTGATAATATTCCTTATCCGCTAATTAAAGTGTCTAAGAACGCTAAAAGCAAAGATGTAGTTAAAATGATTGAATATATAGGAAAAATAAGAGGTGGCGGAGGAACAGACATTAGCAGGTCTATAATTTCAGCTTGTGAAGACATAAAGGAAGGTCATGTAAAAGGTGTAAGTGAAATAATTTTGCTAACAGATGGTGAAGACAAAATAGCTGAAACTACAGTAAGAAAATCACTAAAAGAGGCCAACTCCACGCTAATTACTGTAATGATAAGAGGGGATAATGCCGATTTAAGAAGGGTTTCTGATGAGTATTTAGTAGTATACAAATTAGATCACGAAGATTTACTGAGAGTAGTTGAAGCATGAGCGGAGAGGAGAACCCAGTATCATTCCAACCAACTTCGTGGGAGTCTACTGGGTCATGGCCAATTATATAATATAAATGAAGGTAAAAAAGTTTTAGTAAGAAGAAAAATCATTTGCTAGAGCTTCTAAGAGAAGTCAAATAGTTTTTAATATACTGTAAATCACTTTCTAGAGTATCTATACTTTCTCTTAGCCACATTAACCCTCCTGCAGCATCTTCTATTTCACCATTAAGTTTTAGTTGCGAAGTTCTATCTTTCCAATTGAAAACATCCTTTGAAATTATTAAGACATAAATATCTCCTTCATTCCTTAGGTGAACCTTTCCCCAGAACAAATCTCCAACTTGATATTCAATTTCCTTAGCAAAAGGAGGTCTTTCTGGCCTCTCGCTAACTGGATACCAACCTTTCGTTATAGTGCCTCCAACTTTAGTTATAATATCTTGTATTTTATCTTCATACATCATATAACACCCTTTTGAGCCAATACTTGCTTTGCTAAATTACTTATACCAAGTTCATCAGCTGAAAATCCAAATGCAAGTCCCAACAGCTGAGTTATATAAATTGCTGGCAACGTCCAATTTAAGTTGAACTCTGCTTTTATCTTAAATTGTAAAGAGTCTAGCTGAAGATGGCACAAACTGCATGGGTGAACCAATATATCAGCGCCTTGATCTTTTGCACTTTTTAGCACATTAAAGGCCAGCTTTATGCCCACTTGAGGGTTGCTACCCATTAATGGAAATCCGCAACAAGACCTTGCTGCAGGAAATGTTACTGGAGTAGCTCCAGTAGCTGCAATTAAGTCCTCTAAGCTATGAGGGTTAAATGCAGGCTCAAATCCCATTATTTCTTCTGGTCTAAGCATTTGACAGCCATAATATGCCCCTACTTTTAGCCCGGTAAGTGGCCTTTTAACTCTCTCCTTAATTTTTTGAATTCCAACGTCTCTTACGAGTATCCAAACTATATGTTCTGCATTAGCTTTTCCAGAATATCTTATGCTTGTGCCTTTTATTCTCTCATCAACTTTTCTTCTCAAATCTTTATTTTCTTTATATTTATGAACTGCCAGCCTGTGGCTATGAAGGCATACACTACACGGCGTTACCATTTTTTCAAATCCCATCCTTTCTACAATCGATAAATTCCTTAAGTTGAGTGCAACATGCCCAACTTCATCTTTCTCATCATAAAATCCTCCTCCACAGCAGTTCCAATCTGTAACTTCTACAAGCTTTAATCCAAGGGCCTCAAAGACTTTTCTAGTGGCAATATCAACATCTTTAGAAAGGCCATGAGTTGCACAGCCCGGATAATAAGCATAGCTCATTTATTCTCACCACTTAGAATTTTCCTTATTTCACTTATATTTTCTACTGGTTTCTCTTTAACTAGAGCGTATTTCACCTTGCCAGATTGGAATAAGTAGATAAAGTCTTTAATCGATTCAAGCAAACCATAAGTGCTAAGGTAAACCTTAGCTTCGTCTAATTTACCAGTCTCCATTATAGAGTTATGAATTGCCTCTATGTGCTTTTCTCCAGTTGCAATTACTGGCGTTTTCTCCTTAACAAGCTTTGTATAAGCCCTTGTTTTCTTAATTGCAGTTACTGGTTCAATATCTCTTGGACAAACGTTATAGCACATATAACAATAAGTGCAGCGCCATGCGCTATCCAAAAGTATCTTTAATCTCTCCTCAGTTATTGTATCTCTAGGATCAGCTAAGAACCTATAACCTTTTGCATGTGCTGCAGGCCCTAAGAATTCTGAATCCATTTTTACGCTAGGACATGCTGATACACATAAACCACACCATATGCACTGGGCGAATTTCCATAATTCTCTCTGATCTTCTGGTTTTAATCTATGTTCTGCTTTACCTTCAAGCACTTCTTTATGGGGATATAATCTTGGCTTTACTTTATACATTCTTTGATAAAAGTCATCTAGATCTACAATAAGGTCTTTAACTGGCTTGAAATAATCCATTGGCTCGATAGTAATTACGTTTGAGCCATATTTCTTCACCATATCTAAAACTAGAGTCTTGCAAGCCAGCCTAGGTTCTCCATTTATTCTCATTCCACAACTTCCGCAAACTGCCATATGGCAAGATGCTCTATATGCTAATGTAGGATCTTGCTCGCTCTTTATTCTTCTTAAAGCCTCAGTAACTTGAGTAAATCTATCTACTTTTAGCTTATATTCTTGCCAGTAAGAGCCTTTTTCTGGCGAGTATCTCTTTATTTTGAAAATTACCTCTGCCTCCTCATTTTGTAGGGACATTTTAATACACCCTTGCCTCAGGCTTCCATTTAGTCATTTTTACTGGCTTGTAGCCAATCTCTACTGTATTTCCTCTTAGATAAGCTATAGTGTGCTTTAACCAATTCTGATCATCTCTTTCTGGATAGTCAAGCCTATAGTGAGCACCCCTAGATTCCTTTCTATTTAATGCAGATTGTGCTATTACTAAAGCGAGATCGAGCATGTTCTTTAATTCTAGTGCGTTATAAAATTCCGTATTATATACTTTGCTTTTATCTAATACATATACCTTCTTGGCTTCTTCTCTTAACTTCATAATTTCTGATAGCGCAGTCTTTAATCCATTTTCATCTCTGAAAACTCCAACATAATCCCACATTACGTCTCTTAGTTTTTCAAGTATTTCGCCAAAATGAACTCCGCTTTCGCTTTTAATAACCTCATAAGCGGAATCAACTGCTTTTTCAGCCTCTTTATCTATATCTGATGAAGGTTCTGTATATCCTTTTAAGAACTCAACCACAGTCTTTCCAGTCTCTCTCCCAAATACAAGAGTTTCAAGCAACGAATTTGAACCAAGCCTGTTTGCACCATGAACGGAAACGCATGCAGCTTCTCCAGCTGCAAATAATCCAATTAAGTCTGAGTTCTTACCAGTTATATCGACGTCGATCCCTCCCATATAATAATGTTGTGCAGGCCTAACTGGGATCATTTCCTTTGTAGCATCTACACCGGCAAAGTTTTTAGCAGCTTCATAAGCTAAGGCTAATCTCTCTTTTATATAATCTTCACCTAAGTGGGTTAAATCTAGACCTACATAACCTCCAGGAAAGCCTCTCCCTTCTTTAATTTCAGTAAGGATTGCCCTAGAAACTATATCTCTTGGAGCTAAATCTAGCTTTTTAGGTGCGTATCTGGCCATGAATCTTTCTCCTTTTGCATTTCTTAAAACAGCGCCTTCCCCTCTTGCAGCTTCACTAATTAGAATATCTGAAGGATAAAGAGCAGTGGGATGGAATTGAACAAACTCTGGATCTTTTAATGCCACACCAGCTCTTAATGCCATTGCATAGCCATCACCAGTATTTATATAGCTATTGGTTGTGTGCCTATATAGCATTCCCATTCCTCCTGATGCCATAACTATTGCCTTTGCTTTGAAGAATACTGGCAACATATTTCTCATATCAAAAGCAATAACGCCCCTTACTCTACTTTCATCCCTTACAAGTTCCCATGCAAACCATTCAAAATAGAAATCTACATTACCTAACCCAGACGTTCTCTCGTAAACTGTGTGTAACAATGCCATTCCAGTTTTGTCTCCAACAAACCTTGTTCTAGGATACGTCTGCCCTCCAAAATATCTAACTGCAATTCTGCCATCTGGTTGTCTATTAAATAACGTACCCCATCTTTCTAAAAGGTTTACAATTTCGCCAGATTTATATGCAAGGAGTTCAGCGGCGTCTTGATCTACTAAATAATCTCCACCCTTTATTGTATCATAAGCCATGTAATCCGGGCTGTCATTCGGGTCTGAATTTCCTGGAATATATGCAGCTATCCCTCCTTCTGCTGCTGATGAGTGGGATCTTGTAGGGAAAACTTTTGATATTACAGCAACACTATATCCTGCTGAGGCTATTTCATGTGCAGCCATTAATCCTGCTAATCCTGCACCTACAACTACCGCATCATAAGAGACTTTCTCCACAAAAATAACTTCGTTGTTGATTAAAAAGCTTTTATTTTACAATTTCATTCAGTGAGTTAACAACATATTTAGGCTTAATTTTAGTTCTTTCTATGTCTTCTGGTTTTGAGATGCCAGTGAGAACTAACACTGTGTCAATCCCAGCATTTAAGCCCATTTTTATGTCGGTTTCCAATTGATCTCCTATTATAACTGCCTTATCAAGGCTCTTAGTATTGGTTAATCTTAATGCCACTTCTATAATCCATGTGTTGGGTTTCCCTGCCACAAAATCCGGTTCTCTTTGTAAGGCATAAATTATTGATGCTGCTAAAGCTCCTGCCCCAAGTTTGAGGCCATCCTTTGATGGCCAAAGTCTATCCATATTAGTTACTATAAACTTAGAGCCGCGATAAATGCATCGCATAGCATTTGAAAGTTTTTCATAATTACTTAATCTATCTAAACCAATGACGACTGCGTCTGGAATTTCTTCTTCTATCTCATTTGAGTTCAAAATCCTAAAATTATAGTTTTTCAGTTCTTCTATCAAACCTTCCTCTCCTACAACATAAACGGATTTCACATTAGTTTTCTCTTTAAGGTAAATAGCAGCTGCTGTTCCACTTGTTATTATATTTTCTGGGCTGATTTTCAATCCAAAATAATTCAACTGCCTAGATAATAATACTCTACTAAAACCAGAGTTATTTGTAATAAGTATGACTTTCTTTCCGCTTTCTATCAGTTTTTTCATTGCAAACAAATTGTTCCAAATAGGCTCTCCTTCTCTAACTAAAACCCCATCAACGTCGCTTATTATTAAATCGTAATCATCCAAGAACATTCTTGCTCAACTCATCAATTTTCTTTTTTATTTTTTCAACTAGTTCCTTCTCGTCGCTTGAGAATACAAAATAACCAAAAGGAACATACAAGATGTTTTCGCAGCTCCAATTTCCAGTAAATGTCACCGTTACCTTTGCATAAGTCGAGTTATTACCATTATATATTCCTATAAGGAATGACTTTCCATCCTTTTCAACTACATAAATTTCGCATTCATCTTTCTTATAAGGAATGACTTTACTGACATTTAACATTTCATTAGTCAATAACATTTAAACCCCCATAACCCTATTTTATGCGTGAATTCTGAAGCTATCACGAGAAAGTACTATTCTAAATTAAAAAGCTTACCAGATATAAAGATACTATCTGGCATAGCTTCCATAGAGTCTATAATTATAGTGCTAAGGAGCTTTGAGCTAGGCCTAGTATATTTATATTCTTTTGCAATTTACATTGCATTTCTAATATCAATATTCCTAAAAGATAAAAAACTTATCTTCTTTTTTGCAGATATTACTGGGGTGTTTTATCTTCTCTTACCCTTCATCACTAACTACTATTATTATTCTTTAACTTTCTTCTCCCCGCTCATAGGTTACACATTACTTCCTAAATATAATGAAGTTAAATCGGCTATTACTATCTTCATTTCAAACATAATATCTACGATATTCTTCCTTAATATCTATGTGATAGTTTACTCTTTTCTAGTATCATTCGTCTTTTATTATTACATTCATACAATAAACAAGAAAGGAGAGAAGATCACTGGAATAAAATCAATGCAAATACTAAGACCATTCCTTAGCAATGTAATAAAAAAGGACAAAATTTCATTAGAAAAATTCCTTGATAGTGTTTCATTCAAAACAACGATTCATATAGGGTTATTTAAAGTAGATGACCTATTCTTTGTAATACCCAAAATACATTATGGCATTTCTGGTGAGATAGGCAGTAGCAAATTTATATATCAATTAGAAAGCGAAAACAATCGTAACGTTGTATTTCACGGGCCTGGTAGTCACGAAATCGACATTGCGACTTCGGCACAGTCCTTAACAGTGGCAAAAAGAGTAGCAGAAGATGAGAGAGTAACTGATGGTTGGCAGAAATTAAACTTCTACGGAATTAAAGAATGGGTTTGCGGAGAATTCAGGGGAATTACGTTGGACTTTGGCTCAAAAACGTTAACTTTCTTAGAGAGGCCAAATTATGGAATTGACGATCTTCCGTTAAGATTATGGGACTTCACTATAAAGACTAAAAATTACATCGTAGACTGTCATAATGAGTATCTTACTAAAGATCTACCGCTAAACACCTACTCTTGCGTAACAAAAGGAATTGAAAAGGCTAAAAATGGTAAAGGAGCTGAAAGACCATTTATAGTAGGTTATGCAGAGGACTTCATAAACAATTGTGAAGGGTTATGCAACAATAAATTAAGAGTTATATACATGTCTGATGGCGAAAAAGACATTGGAATTGTGTATATCTATTCTAATAATTCAGAGCCAGAGCTAACTAAAAAAATAAGGGAAAAACTTGAAGCTCTAGTTAATTACCCAATTTTAGTTACCCCAGATGATCACAGTTGCACTGGGACAATTGTTGGCAATCTTTATATTCCAGCACAGCCTTGTGACTCTTTGGTCGAAAAAGCATATGAATTGCTGAAAAAAGCTAAAGAAAAAGCACATGAAAGTGAAGTTTACTTTAAAGAAGACAACATAAAAGGCGTCAAAGTTCTTGGTTCCTTTGTGTCTTTAATGGTAAAAGCTTTAGAAGAGGTAGGAGGATATGCAATGAAAACATTCTGGATACCTTTGCTTACACCATTCATTCTTACGGCAATTTTTGTTCTACTTACTAATTTGCATATTGAACTCTGATATTAGATCGTCAACTTGCTTTTTCCAAGTAATTAAGCCAGAAGGAGATCTTGGGTAATTCAGATATAGTTGTTTTATTTCTTTCATGTATTCAGCTACAGTCTTTAATTTCATAAGTAAAGATGGTCTGCCTAATCCAGCAATAATTCTCATAGCTTTTTCTGCTACTGATAAATGAAGGTCTCCTTTCTCGCTAGCTTCTAACAAGTCTTCCTCTTTTATAACCTTCTTATTCATACCATAGTTTATATCTTCATCGGTGAGTTTTTGTAGAAACCTTCTAAAAATGTCTAAGCTTGCTTGCTTTGCCCCATATTCGTTAATGTAACAAATGTTCATCTCCCATAGTCCTTGGGCTGAGAAATCGCCCTTCTCAAACGCGTTGAGTATTGTCTTAGCTGCACAGTAGCCAGAAATCATTGCAGAACCTTTTCCCCCTCCATGAACTGGGTTAACTGTATATGCAGAATCACCAACAGCAATTATTCCGTTCCATACCATAGTATATAATGGCCTTCTTGTAGGAACTAATGCCCCGCCCTTTACTAAAAGTTTTGTCTTATCAATATCTGGCGCATAATAATCTATGTATTTTTGATAAAATGTTTGTACTGCTGGATATCCCATTCCTCCTTGTATTCCTAATCCTACATTTACCTTATTCTTGCCCTTAGGGAAATACCACCAATAACCTCCTGGAGAAGCCTTTTGAGTTACAAATATCCTTAGATACTCAGAATCTTCTATATCATCCTTAGTTAAAAGCACTTCCCTATATGCTATATCAGCATCTTTCTCATCAAGGTCTTCAGAAATTGGTATCTCTGGAGGCAATTTGCTTCTAACGCTCCTCGAATACCCAGTTGCATCTACAAGAACTTTAGAGTAGACAGTTATTGTCTCGTTAGTTTTTCTATTAAATATTACTGCTCCTTTTACATATTCATCTTCAAATATTGGTTTCATTGCCGTCGCTTGGTCCCAAATCTCAACTCCTTTATCTTGAGCCTCTCTCAAAATTCTTTGATTATATAATGGGGCGTTTAGTTCAAACCCTTCTCCTTTCACTGTCCATTCAGTTTTCATATCTGGGCTGTAGATTTTTATTCCATATATCTTGTTCTCCAATTCCTCCCCTTTTGGATAAGGCATGCCGAGCCTATCAAAATGAGCTTTACTTACTGCATCACCACAAGGCTTATCTCCAATTCTGTTCCAAGGTTTGCTGTCAATTAATAAAACTTTCAATCCTTTGCCAGCAAGATGAAATGCTGTTGTTGCGCCTGCAAAACCTCCTCCTACAATTAATACGTCATATTTTAGTTCTTTCAATGTTTATCGCTCCTTATATTCTCCATTGATAATTAAAAAACTATCGTGATATTTCGTCAATTGCTTCTTTTACAATAATCTTTTATTAAATTACTCTTTATATTATTTGGTAAATTATCTACTATTTTTGTGACGAATGCTCTATTTTCATCATCGCAATAAATTAGAAGTCCGTCTACATCTAACTTTCTAATGTAGTCAAAAAACTTGTTAATTTCATCCTTCTTCCACAGATATAGCTCATAACCTACATCAATATTATCTAATAAGGCTTCCCTAACTATAGTGACTAAATCGGAGTATTTTAAATCAGTAAATACGTTTATTGTCGTTTTTTTGCTTCCACTACTTCTTACATCACTGAATATTTTTCTAAAGTAATTTTCTAAAGTATCAGAATTTGCAGAGATTATTGTAAGAATATTTTTGTACGGCATTAACGTTATGTAGAAATTGTTAGTATTAGTGATTTTCGCTTGGAAAAGAAAATACTAAGTATGATTTCAAATACAATATAACTTTTCTGACCTCAAGATATAATACGTGATAGTTCAAATCTTTTACAACAAAATAGACAAAGAATTGTTATCAGTCATTAAAATCATCAGAAACTTAAAAGGGAAAAAGGAAATGATATTCTCAAAGGGAGAAAAGAATAAGGTCTTTATAAATTCTTATAAAGTTTGGGAAAAAGGAGAGAAACTAGAAGAGCTAGTAGAGCAATTTTATGATATTAAAATTTATGAATTAGTCAAAGGTGCAATTTTAGGCGTTAGCTCTTGAGTTGCCTAAGGTAATGATTTGAATCTGTTATGACCAAATATCCTCTTGCCTCAGGAGGGAATTCCCTAGTTATTCCTCCTATATAAATTACCCTAGCTAGTTTATCTATCTCTAATCTCTTGTTTTGAGCAACAACTATCCAATCCCAAGGCCCTGCAGAAACGCTCCTTCTTAATTGATCTATATCACCTTGATGACCGTGAAGAATAAAATATTTAGTTGAGGAAACCTCTGCTATGTAAGTAGTTGTCGCTATTATTTCCTCTCTATATCTAGGTTCCGCCATTATACATTTTATTGCATGAGGATCCATATCACCTTGTATATATACTATTTGAGCCCAAGGGGCTAAACTTCTAATTACATATAACACATCTATAACTCTTGGACATTCATAATCCCAGTAGCACTGAGTAGTATCTCCGTCAAGTACTATAGTTTCTGGCTCTTCTTTCTTTATTATACTTGATAATGTGCTCTCTATATGCGGCTCTGGAAATCTGATGTTCCCCATCACTAGTATTTTCAATACTCTTCACCTCTACATAATTACGTTTAAAGCTACTTTATTTTTTTGTTAAAATATTAGCAAGAATTTTATATCTGGGAAATCCCGTATAATATTGAGCTAAATTGAACAATTGGACTATCGTTCTATTATCTATATTATTTATAGCTTTGCCTGTAATTCCAGCTTATCTTTTTAATTTCCCAGCATTTGTGGTACTATCAACCATTGACTTTGCAATACTAATTTACATTCTTATAACGTATAAAACGTGGACTTCATTAAGGAACAGAGTTGTTGGCCTTTATTTTTCTGGCGTTTTTGCTTTAGGAGTTACCTTAGCAATATTTTTCGCTTTACCTCTAAAGCCAAAAGAGTTCGCTTTAGTAGGGCTAATATATATAATTCCTTTCATATTTCAATTTATAATAACAATAAAGCCAATAATTACTAAAATTGCTGTTAAAGAACTATTGAGTTTCGGAAACGGATACGTTGCATTTTTATTAGTAGTTATTATAGGAGCAATAATAGGAAGATTTCTTGAAAACTTTTACCAGTTAATAATTTTGTACGCTGGTAGTATCTTAACTGGAATATTAATATTACTTTATCTCAGGAAGTGAAAAAATTATGGAAATTGCAGTTGTAGGTGCAGGACCTGCAGGGTTATCATTGGCATGGTTCTTAAAGGGTACCAAATATAATGTGACTGTATATGAGAGTTTGCATGATGTAGGACTAAAGCCTTGTGCATGGGGACTAATTAGTGGAATTGAGGATTTTGTACCGATTTCAAAAGAAGCTATAATAAGTGAGATAAGAGGTTTTAGAATCTATCTCGATGATAAGCTAGTTCATGATATAAGAACGGAGAGAAAATTAGGATATATTATAAATAAGCCTGTTTTCTTGAGAAATATTGCGGACAAGGTTAACGTCAGATTTAATACAAAAATAATTGAGAAAAAAGGAGAATACTTTACTCAGAACGGGGAGAAAATTGAAGCAGATAAAGTAATCTTTGCGAATGGCCATTATTCTTTGCCTAATAACACTACAATTCCAGCAATACAATATATTACAGATTACCAGATCGATAGAGAAATAGTGGAATTCTATTTTTACAGTGATCTATTGGGATACGCGTGGATTTTCCCCGACGAGAAAGGAAGCAAAATAGGAATAGGCGGGTGGGCAGATATATCGTTCTTAAAAGAAAGAATTAAAAGAATTTTGAAAGGAAAGATAATAAACTTCCATGGGGCTAGAGTTGCAGATTATGGAATACTTGAGGATAGATTGAATGGAAAATATATTGGTGAAGCGTTAGGAACTGTTTATCCTCTAACTGGAGAGGGAATTAGACCCTCGATTTTGTCAGCAAAAATCTTTGCTGATGCCTTAATTAATGAGAAAAACTTTGAGAAAGAATTTAAGAAAAGCAAGCTTTATTCTACGATACGATATCAAGCTAAAGTAGTTCATGGGGTTAAAAAAGGAATTATGAGTTTGAAAGGGTTATCGAGAATAATAACTAAAAGCGATCCAAACTTAGTTTTAAAAGTTGCAATTGGTGATTTTGACTTATTTGATGCAATTAAATTGTTCGGGAGGGCGATTTTATGACATATTATTTAGATGATATTGACAAAAAAATATTAAAAATACTAGAAGAAGACGCTAGAACCCCTTTCTCTAAAATTGCTAAAATGCTAAACCTCAGCGAATCTACCATTCACATAAGGATAAAGAGGCTTAAAGAAAATGGTGTAATTAGAGGTTTCTACGTAGATATTGACCCGGAGAAAATAGGATACAATGTAATGGCTTTTGTTTTAATAAAGGCTGATCCTAAAAAATATGAGAGCATACTAAAGGCAATTTCGGAGTATAAAGAAGTTTATGAAATATTTGACGTTACGGGGGAATATTATGCGCTTTTAAAGGTAAGAGTAAGGAGTAGAGAAGAGTTGGCAACAATTTTAGATAAAATTGGTAACATGGATGGAGTTACTTCCACTTACACGATGTTTGTTCTAAGAACAATTAAAGAAAAGAAAGTTGTAGATCTTTCGTGATCAGGGCGAAAGCTCCTCATCATATATCAGGCGGTTTGTTACTCTTCATTTCTTAATTTTTCTTATCAGATATTCAACTATATATTTTGCAGGGTTGATATGTGTAGCCTCATAGAAACCTTTCCATAATGGAGAAGCATTCACTTCAATCACTTTGTAACTACCATCTGTGTCTTCTACTATATCTATTCCCGCGTAGTCCAATTTCAAAGCCTTTACGGTTTTTAAAGCGAGCTCCTCTAAATCTTGACTCGGTACAAGGACTTGAGTTAGAGAACCTTGAGCTACATTTGTTTTCCAGGATGTCTTGTTTATTCTATATATACTTCCTAAAACTTGATTTCCAACAACTATTACTCTGATATCTCTTTGCGGTTTATTGATGTACTTTTGCACATAAACGGGCTGATTAACTGACAATATTGCCTTAGAGACTCTAAATGCTATATCTGGGTCTGAAACTCTTACAGAGCCTAATCCCAAACTGCCTATTACTGGCTTTATTACAACATCCTTCCATTTCTCTACTAGCCTCATAACTTCAAATGGGTCTTCTACTATTGTTGTTTCTGGAACTGGAATCTTAGAAAGTTTAAGCTTCATTAAACTATAGAATTTGTCTCTAGCAGTAAGCATTGCCTCTGAAGAATTTATTAAAACGACACCACTACTTTCAAGCCCCTTTAATGTGTCGATCCTTTTCATTAGTTGCTCTGTTGATGAAATAAATCCGAGATTTCTTACTATTCCACCATCAATATCTATTTTTTTCCCTCCATAGGTAAACTCTAAACCTTCCGCTGATATTACGGGGTTAAGCTTAGATACTCTAATATAAATAGGGGTATTCCCTGTGTTCTTTATTTCTAGCAATAATTGCTTTGATGATTCTGTAACTTTTTGAGATTCATGAATGACAGCTATTTTAATAATTTTTCACCAAATCCATCTCTGAAACGAAGACTTTTTATAGTTTATCTATTCCAGCCTCGTTTAATAGCCCCATAGTTAAGAAGCTAGGTAAAGAGATTATACTTTCTGCATAATCTTGACTTATTTCCATTTTTCGAACTGTATCTAAATAATTGTTTACAGCGTTTTCATACTCCTTTTTAACAAAGTCTCTATAAGAGCTTCCATTTAGTTCATATAACTGTTTAGCACTGCCAGTGAGCTCCTTTAATTCTCCTCTTTCATACTTTACGCAGTCTATATAATCGTCAATTAATTGATAAGCTATGCCAAGGTATTTTCCTATGTCAAGAGAAACATCTACAAGATCTTCCCTTTTAGCTGAGAAAGATGCTAACATAGTTGAAAGTTTAAACAAGCTAGCAGTCTTTAACTCAATTGTTACTAAATATTCGCTCGGACTGCCAAATATGTCTTTTAAAGCACCTACTGCAGTGTCTTTCCACAGTTCAATGCTCAAGTTTAATGCCTTTTCCCCATATGTTGATATAATCCTTAGTGCTGAAGGAATTAAATAGTTAGTAACAAATATGACTTTTCTATTTGTATACACTGCCCAAGCGGCTTTATTGCCTCTTCTTACAAGATCGTAATCTACAATGTCATCTAAAGCCAGCGAAGCTGAGTGCAAAATCTCGCTAGCTAAAGCCGCTTTATATGCATTCCTTATATCACCATTAAGAGCTTCGGTAAAAAGAAAAGTGAGAGTGCCCCTAAATCTTTTCCCGTCTTTAAGAATATACTTGCTAACATCAAGCAAATCCCACTCCTTTATATCCGCTAAATACTCCTCAATAAGTTTATCAATTATTTCTTTGCTCTTTTTCCAATAAGAAACTAAATCCACTTTACTATCCTCCTTTTAATTGTTTAAATAAATATGTCATAAGAACTAAATAAATTGGCGCTAAAAGAGGATCTATATCTAATAACACTTCTTTTACATTCTTGCCAGAGCTTCTAAGTTCAAATTCCTTTTTCCTTACAATTACAGCATCAGCCCCAGTAGTTATAAAGGAGATTACATTGCCAGAAGGCATTTCATAAAATTTTTTTACGTTTTTATTAAGTATTTTACTCATTAATGTAATTGCTGGATAATAAACTGGTGATAAAAGAATTTCACTATTAAAATCAATTTCTTGCATTTTTGAGATAAGCCATTGATCTAAGTTATTTATGTTTTCTAATTCTTTTATTAAATCTTTGCTCCTTTCATTATTTACTAAACTAGAAATTTTCTTAATTATTGATAATGAAATATTAATGTCACAAAGCTCGTCAGAAGGAAAATAAATTACTTTGATTAGACCTTTACTTTTTATCTTGCTGTTACAGGTTATTAAGTAACCTTGATTTTCTAGTGCCCATAAATTATCAAGTATAATTCTAGATTTGTTTTCATCATTGACGAATACCACTACATCCTTCAAATTTACAGAATAAGGATTTTCTAGTAATGAAAACTCATAAATGCTTGTAGTTTTTACAAAAGAACCTTTTAATGCAATTAAAGATCGCTCTAATGTAAATGCTTCAAGCTCAGTATCCTCATCATAAAGTAAGGAAACACTATCGGAAAAGTCGATTGGAATATCATAGAATTTTAGATGCTTGCTCAAACTAAGGCTGTCCTTAGAGCTTGGCAACAGGAACACAACCTCTCATCTGGTTTTTCTGGTAGCCTTTTAATTACTTCATATAGCAATTTTTTAACCTTAGCAGTGTTCTCTGCCATAACTTTTGTGACCTCTTCTGCTGTTACTGGTATTTCAGCAAAAACATCATAATCTGTTACCATCCCGATTACACTATAACACATTTCTGCTTCACAAGCCAAATTTACCTCTGGAACTAAGGTCATTCCAATTATATCTGCTTTAAATACTTCCTTCCAAATCCTGCTTTCTGCTCTAGTTGAAAACCTAGGCCCCTCTATGCAAATATAAGTTCCCTTCTCATGAACAGTTATGCCAAGATCTTTAGCAGCATTTATAATAATTCCTCTTAAATGTTCGCAGAAAGGATCAGCCATAGAAACATGGGCTACAGTAGGGCCGTCAAAGAAAGTATAAGTTCTCCCCTTTGTCATGTCAATAAATTGATCTGGAATAACAAAATCCCCTGGCTTATAATCTAATCTTAAACTGCCAACTGCTGAAACAGCTATTACCCATTTTACCCCTAAACTCTTCAATGCCCATATATTTGCCCTATAATTTATTTTATGGGGAGGAATTCTATGTCCTCTTCCATGTCTAGGCAAAAACGCTACCTTCTTTCCTTCTAACTCGCCTATTATTATGTTATCACTTGGCTCTCCATAAGGGGTATATACTTTTATTTCCTTTACATTCGTTAAAATTTGAGGGTCGTAAAGCCCTGAACCCCCTATTATACCTATGCTTGCCTTTTCTTTTGGCTCTATCATCATAGATTTCTTAACGAATTAGTATTAAAAAGTATAAACCAAAAAATTGATTAAGTTTTATTTCAAGAGCTTTTGGGAATTTAAATTGCCTAAAATTCCGGTAAGAGTGGTTAAATGGGAAGAGGTAGCAGAATGGTCTACAGCTTTAGCTGAAAAAATAAAAGAAAGCTATAATCCCGATATAATTATCGCTATAGCTAGGGGCGGATTAGTTCCAGCTAGAATAGTTGCTGATGTATTAGGAGTTGTTGATATGCTATCAATAAAAATTGAACACTGGGTAGAAACCGCATCTCATACTCCAGAAGCAAAAGTTAAGTATCCATATAAACTGAATCTAGAAGGAAAAAAGGTACTGATAGTTGATGACATAACTGATACTGGTGATAGTGTAGATCTCGCTAAAAAGTATGTAAAAGAGAACTTTAACCCAGATGAGATAAGAACTGCGACTATGCAAATAATAAAGCCAAGTGCAAAGGTTCTGCCAGATTATTATGCAGTTGTTGTTGAAGATTGGGCATGGTTTATGTATCCTTGGAATTACTGGGAAGACGAAATAAACTTGGTAAGAAAAATTCTTGCTGAAGATAATAAAGTAATAGAAGATTTGGAATTATTAAAGAAAAAGTTTGCTGAAAGCTATAATATTGAACCTCCAATACCATTAGAAAAAATAGTAGCTGAAATGAAGAGAAGAAGGCTTATTTAATATATCTTATATCTTAATTTCCCTATTGCTCCTCCAAATGTTTTTTTAACCCATTCCGCATCTGGAAGTTCGTCTCCAACTACATACACTTTAGTTCCGTAGTTCTCTGCTTCTTGAGCTAATTTCTCTAACTCACTATTAGGTTCATCATAAATGATTAAGGAATCTACTGCTCCCATACGTAAAGCTTTTCTTATCTCTTCAATTCCATAAACAACTAATCCGTCATCTTTAGCTATGTGATATTTTAATTCTTCCAGCAAATTCTGGACTTGAATGTATTTTTGGTTTTTCAGTATATCTTGAGCTTTCATTACTAGCTCTTTAAGGCCTGTTTCGCCCTGATCTGGTATATCAAATAAAGGTAATAATACTAATTTCTTAAGCCTATAATCTAAGTAGTCCCCATCGTAGAAATCTTTCTTTGCATACCCGGGGCCTCCTAGTAATATTCCTTTAAGCTTTTTAGATTCTACGAAAGGCAATAGATAGGCATTTGCTTTTTCTCCGACTTCCTTTAAGAAATTCTCATACATCTCTTCTATTATTCTATCTATACGCCTCTGTGACTGTCCTCCCATCATATGTTTCCCTGGAACAAAGCCTTCAAATTCATCTAAGACCTCTACCCTAGTTCCCTTTAAGATTCCAATAGTTGCATAATCCCTTTCAACTATAATTAGTCCATATACGTCAGATTCTTCTACCATATCTTCAAGGAATTCTACATGGAAATACTTATCTGTTCTATAGAAGAATACTGGAACTTTTTCAGGTGGTGAGAACACAAAACATTTGGAGTCTCCCGTCTCCATATTTTCTCCACAAAATATTACTAAGCCGTTATCTGGGACTTTAGGAATTTGAGATAATCTATCTATTGCTGACTGTATTGCTGTAGATACTGCATCTCTAGTTCTCTTTAATTTTATATTCTGAGCTATTGAGTATTCTTGTCTCAGAAGCGATAGTACATCTGGTATAGGTCTACCAGGAGGTATATATAGAGATAGTAAAACTGTTGCTGGGGCAGACCATTTCTTTAATTCTCTAATTAAAACTTTTAGTTCTTGTCTAGTAACTTGATATTTGTCAAAGACTCATCCCTAATCGATGAATATTCTTTGTTCTAATGCCTAATAAAACTTGCTATGTAGTGTTGATCTACAATAAAAGAAAACGTTTTTTTAGCTGTTTATTTTAAAATATCTTAGTGCGGGGGTGCCCGAGCAAGGTCAAAGGGGGCGGACTGAGGCTCCGCTGGCGTAGGCCTGCGTGGGTTCAAGTCCCACCCCCCGCACTTCATCTTAAGTCTTCTAAAAGTTTCATTACATCTTCCTTAGTTATACTACCCAATATTTCACCGTAAATTATTCCCTCAAGTTGCATCAAATATCCATTGCTTAATTTCTTTATATTATATCCTTTACACTTCTCGCAAAAGCCTTTAATCACAGACTTATATCCAGACTTGATAATTACATATTTTATTCCCTTATATTCCTCTACTTCTGATACACCAGAAAAATTGTAAATCCTCCTTGAAAGCTCATAAAGAGCTAATCTAACTAGATCCTCGCTTTCTACACCTTCCTCCCTTAAAGCCTTAGGTAATAAATATTCTTCATCTACTTTACTTTTGATATCTTTTACTTTCTTTCTTATTTCAAACACAGAATCCCTAAGGCTTTCAATGCAATCCTTGGATATTTCTTGGGCTTCCTTTGAATCCCCTAGCCATGAATATAATAAGGCTAATGATATTTTTTCACAATCAGTCATAATAATCACTTTATGAATATGAAGTTCTCTTTAATTGTTTCATTATCTTTAACTATAATAGAAATTAGTCCATAATAACGCGGATATCTTACTATTTCTAAGTTCATTAGACTCCTAGCCAACTTATCTACAATGTAATAACTTCTAGGTGTCATTGAAGCCCTAATATTAATAAAGAGAAATCCTCCGTTGACTCCTAACCTTCTTTTCAATTCTTCTTCTTTGTTTAAATCTATCATTGCATCCACGATAGTCCCAAGATATTTTACGCTTCTAAATGGTATTATATTCTTAAGGCTTACTTTATAAAGAGAATGTAATGTAGCATATGTCAAGGCTTCGCTAATTACGAGAGAAATATCACCAGATAAGTATTTTGCGCCTTTATTTTCAAAAATACTAGCATATATATTATCCGTAAGCCCTTCTATCAATTTTGTTGTTAAAAAAGAGAATATATTTATTACATTATCATCTATTTCAAGATCTATATAATCCGCCTCATTTATAGCCTCGTAAATATATGTGGATAATTCCTTAAACTGATCTATTTCGTTTTTTTCATGAGGAAGCAATTCACCATCTATTTCAAGAGAGGAAAATTTTAACTTCACGTGTATCTAATAATTAAAAAAGCGTATTTTATGGTTTTACTAATACTTTACCAATCTTATTCTTATCTTTTAGCATTTTATAACCAAGATCTAATTCCTCTAAGCTTACCGTCCCAGCTATTACAGGCTTTATTTTTCCTTCTTTAGTGAGTTTCAACGCTTCTTCAGCATCTTTCTTTGTTGCAGAAGCATGGCCGACTATTTTAATATCTTTCAAAATTACATAACCTAACCTTAATTCATAAGCTTGAGTAGGATCCACATTTCCTATTTGCACAATTCTCCCTCCCATCCATAAGGACTTTAGACTTTCTCCAAAAGTTGGGGTGCCCACAGTATCAATTACCATAGTTACATCGCCAATTTTCTTAGCTTCTTCAGCAAATTTAGTTCCAACTATAACGTGATCAGCATATTGTTTAATTATTTTAGCCTTCTCTTCTGAAGTAGTTACACCAATAACTTTTGCCCCTAAAGCTTTTGCCACTTGAATTGCGTGAATTCCAACACCACCACTAGCTCCAGTCACTAAAACTAATTCGCCAGGTTTTATGCCTCCAGCTCTCCTTATACCTCTATAAATCATTCCAGTCACACATGGCACTAGTACTGCTCCTTCATCTGGAGTTCCTTCTGGAACCTTTACTAAGCTAGTAACTTTAATTTTGGCTTTCTCTGCAAAAAATCCATCTAGCTCTTCTGAATATCCAAGTCTATTATGGCAATATGCTTCTTCACCTATTCTACAATATTCACATGTGCCATCTGGGGCATATAACAAAGATATTACCTTATCACCAACTTCAAACCCTTTGACGTTTTCACCAACTTCCTCTATAGTTCCTACTACTTCATGTCCTAATATTACTGGATATTTCATCCTTGGGTAGAAGCCTTGTAGTTGTAATAGGTCTCTATAACATAAAGCTGCCCTATCTACTCTAATTACAACTTCATCTTTTCCAGGCTTAGGATCTGGGACTTCCTCTAATCTATATCCTTGTTTTGGACCCGGTACTACAATTGCTTTCATTTGAAGTTTATACTGTTTATACAGTATAAATTTTTTATTAATTTATTAGATTCTACGTAAATAGTATTTCGTGTACCTAAAAAATCCCCCAGAAATAAAGGTTTTAGAAGCATTAGGGGCAATAGCTGACAACAGAATTAAAATTATAAACGAAAATGAATGTGAAGTTGTCTCATCAGAGGGAGATAGAGTATATAAAGTAGTAATAAAAGGGGATTTGGTAAGCAGCAATGATAATGGAACTGTATATAGAAACTACGTCGGTTACCCAATTATTTCTTGCCTAATGCTTTTAAAGAAGTTGCCCTTTGACGAGAAGATTTCTAATGCACTAAAAGGGATCCCTTGGAGAAAGCTTAATGAAGAATATAAGAATTATGCAAGAGTTGAAGAGATCGTGTTTTCAATAGCAAAAGAAAGAGGAATTAATAAGGAGGAATTAGAAAATTTTATTAAGGTTGTGTTGAATGAACTTGGAAGATTACATCTTAGAAAGATTAGATGAGCCTTTATTTTGCGTGAATGAAGATGTCATTAGAAGAATTAAATTTAAAGTTCAATATATTCATAACGATAAGCAAGATAAGCATTAGAAATAAAGGAAAACTTCATGGATTAAAATTTGCAGTTAAGGACATATTTTTGACGAAAGGAATAAGGACAACAGCGGGTTCTAGGATTTTAAAGGATTACATACCAGATAGAAATGCTTACATAGTAGATAAAATTTTAGCTGAAGGAGGAGAAATTGTTGGTAAGACAAATACGCATGAATTTGCCATGGGAGCTACTAATACTTCCTCTTTAATAGGCCCTACAAGAAATCCCTTTGACCCCGAAAGGATAAGTGGTGGATCTAGCGGAGGATCTGCAGTAGCAGTGGCTTTAGATCTAGCTGATGTAGGTATAGGAAGTGATACTGGAGGATCTATAAGAATTCCTGCCGCATTATGTGGTGTTATAGGATTTAAACCAACAACTGGTTGGATCCCAACTGATGGGATAATACCTTTTAGTTGGACTTTTGACACTGTAGGAATCATTTCAAAAAATGTTAATCTAATAAGGAGAACTTTAGAAGCTATTGCAGACAATAAAATACCATTAATATCACAGCCAAAAAGAAAACCCAAATTAGGCCTGTTTCTTTTTGGAGAATATGAAACTGCAAAAGCACTTGAACCAATAATTAACAAGTTATCAAGTTATTATGACATAGTCGAAGTAAATAGCGAACTATTGGTTAAATATGCGGGCGAAGTAAGAAAAACAATTGCATTAGCTGAAGCTGCTTCTTATCACAAAAAATTCTTCGAAAAGCATAAAAATGAATATTTTCCGGACGTTAGACAACTACTTGAATACGGATTTCAAATCCCTGCTACAGATTATGTTGATGCATTAAGATTAAGGAAAATATTAATAGAAGAATATCTTTCATTGTTCAATAAAGTCGATGCATTAATTTCGCCTACAACAAAGATTATTGCTCCTAAAATAAATGAAGTAGTTGGAAACGAACTCAAATTCAGAGACTATCTAATTGCAAACACTGAAATCTTCAATACCGTCGGAGCTCCTTCAATTTCTTTACCAGTAGCTAAGTATAATGATATGCCAGTAGGGCTAATGATTAGCGGTGAGCCTTATAAAGATGGAGTGGTGCTAGATTTAGCAGAACAAATAATGGAAATTGTTGGTTTTATTAAGTAGTTTGTTTATATTTCTCTTGATGGAGCCTTATAAGTTGGACATAAATAAGCTAAAAATTCTTAAGACAGGTACTACAACAGTAGGGATTAAAGTTAAAGATGGAGTGGTGCTGGCTGCAGATAGAAGAGCTAGTGCAGGCTCATTTGTAGCTAATAAATTTGTGAGAAAAGTTCTATATATTGCTCCAAACATAGGAATAACTACAGCGGGTAGCGTTGCTGATTTACAATATATTTATGATATTCTGAAAAACTTATATCATTACAACCTCATTACTGGAATGAGACCTACAACAATAAAAGCCTTAGCAACCTATCTAGCAAATCTTCTCTCCTTCTCAAAGTACCTGCCTTATATAGTTCAGATTCTAATAGGGGGAGTGGATGACCAACCAAGACTTTATAGTTTAGATTACCTTGGTGATATAACTGAAGAGGACTATACAGCAACTGGTTCTGGTTCTGTAGAAGCTATAGGTATAATAGAGGATAATTATAGACCAGATATGAGTCTTGATGAAGCAGCAGATTTAGCTAGAAGAGCAATTTTCGCATCGATAAAAAGAGATCCTTATACTGGAACAGGAGTAATAGTGGCTAAGATTACGAAAAACGGTCATGAAGAGAAAGAGTACTATCCAGAAAGGAAAATCTAAAGATTTTTATTTCAATCTTTGAATTTGTAATTATGAATGTTAGATCTTCTGCATTTAAAAACGAGGACTTCATTCCTCAAAAATATACTTGTGATGGACAAAATATTTCTCCGGAGATTGAATGGGATCCCGTTCCTAACGCTAAAAGTTATGCAATTATAGTTGAAGACCCTGATGCACCTGGAGGGACTTTTATACACTGGGTTATTTATAATATCCATTCAACAAAACTACCAGAAGACATTAAAAAAGTTGAGAAGACAGAATATGGGATTCAAGGATTAAATGACTTTGATGAAATAGGCTATGGAGGGCCTTGCCCACCTAGAACCCATCCCCCACATAGATATTACTTTTATGTTTACGCTTTAGATACTGAGCTTCCAGTAAAGTCTAGAGTAACTGCAGACATGCTAAAGGAAATGATGGAAGGGCATATTATTGATAAAGGAGTAATAATGGGGAAGTATAAAAGGAAGTAAAGCTCTTTTAATCTATTTTTCTGATAATGATATAATCAAGGGTAATTTTGTATGCCTGCAGAAGAAGAAGTACTTTGGGCGGAAAAATATAGGCCAAAAAGTCTTGATGAAATAGTTAATCAAAAGGATATAGTAGAGAGACTTAAGAAATTTGTAAAAGAAAAGAACATGCCACACTTATTATTTGCTGGTCCTCCTGGGACTGGTAAGACTACAGCCGCATTAGCTTTAGTTCACGATCTTTATGGGGATAATTATAGGCAATATTTTCTTGAATTAAACGCTAGTGACGAAAGAGGAATTGATGTAATAAGAAATAAGGTTAAGGAATTTGCAAGAACCGTAGCAGGAGGTAATGTGCCATTTAAGGTTGTACTATTAGACGAAGCAGACAACATGACAGCTGACGCTCAGCAAGCTTTAAGAAGAACAATGGAACTTTATACAGAGACTACTAGGTTCATTTTAGCTTGCAATTATTTAAGCAAAATAATAGAACCAATACAGTCAAGAACAGCCCTATTTAGATTTTATCCTCTCAAAAAAGAAGATGTAGTTGCAAGATTACAATATATATGTAAAAACGAAAGTGTGGAATGTGACCAAAAAGCTCTAGAAACAATTTACGATATAACCCAAGGAGATATGAGAAAGTCAATAAATATTCTTCAAGCTTCTTCTGCTTATGGAAAAGTCACAGTAGAGGCTGTATATAAAGTTCTTGGCTTAGCTCAGCCCAAAGAGATAAGAGAGATGATAAACTTAGCATTACAAGGAAACTTCTTAAAGGCTAGAGATAAGCTAAGAGAATTACTTGTTAACTACGGCCTTTCTGGAGAAGACATAGTAAAACAAATTCATAGAGAGATAACTGGCAACGAAATAAATATCCCAGATGATGTAAAGGTTCTTCTAGTAGATTATATAGGTGAAGTCGAATTCAGAATTATGGAAGGAGCAGATGATGAAATACAACTTAGTGCCCTCTTAGCAAAACTAGCTATATATGGAAACAAATACTTGAAAGGGAAGTAAATTGCCTTTGCAATGGTTTTTAAAGTATAGGCCAAAAACCCTTAACGAAATAGAAAATCAAGAAGAAGCTAAAAAAGAGCTGGTTGAATGGATAGAAAGTTGGTTAAAAGGCAAACCGAGCTATAAGGCTGTATTACTTTACGGCCCTCCTGGCGTAGGAAAAACAACGTTGGCGGAAGCTTTAGCTAGAGATTACAAATTAGAGCTATTTGAAATGAATGCGAGCGACTCTAGAAACCTTAATGATATTAGAAGCATGGCCGAAAGGGCTTCTGTGACTGGAACTCTTTTTGGGATTAGAGGGAAGCTTATACTTTTAGATGAGGTCGACGGACTAAATACAAGAGCAGACGCAGGAGCAATAGAGGCAATCCTAGAACTAATAGAAAAAACAAAATATCCAGTCATCTTAACTGCGAATGATCCTTGGGACCCTTCACTTAGGCCTCTTAGAAATGCAGTTAAAATGATAGAACTTAAAAGGCTTACAAAATATCCTCTAAAGAGAATTCTGAAGAAAATATGTGAAGCAGAAAAAATTATGTGTGAAGACGAAGCACTTGACTTTATTATTGATCAATCAGAGGGAGACGCTAGATATGCTATAAACATGCTTCAAGGTGTGGCCCAAGGATTTGGAAAAGTAACGTTGGATGCTGCTAAAAATTTAGTAAAGAGAAAAGACAGAGAACTAGACCCATTTGAGGCATTAAGAAATATGTTTTGGGCAAAATATTATTGGCAAGCGAAAAGCGCAGTCACTGATACCCAAGTTGATTATGAACTATTAATGAGATGGATAGATGAGAATATACCTTACCAATATGATAACATTGAAGATGTGTGGAGAGCTTATGATGCACTAGCTAGGGCATCTGAATTTTTAAGTAGGGCAAAAACAGCTGGTTGGGATCTTTTATCTTATACATTCGATTTGATGGGGCCCGGAGTTTCATTTGCCTCTATTGAGAAAAAGAAACCAACATATAAGCCTAAATGGGTGAAATACCAGTTCCCCCAGTATATTCAAATGTTAGCTAAAACTAAAGAAACCAGAGATGCGCTAGAGAGTCTACTGACAAAATTAGGGTCTATAATACACACTTCTAAGGATAAAACGTTAAATGACGTAATTCCCTTATTTGTTCAATATTATAAGAAATACCATGAAAAGATAGATAAGGAATTGGAACTTACAGAGAAAGAGAAGGAAATAATATCCTCATTAGCGTCATTCTTCCAAGGAGAACAAGGCAGAGAACTACTCAAGGAAGAGACTGAAAGGGGAAAAGAGGAAGGGAAAAAAGGGAGAAGAACTACTTATTATCGTCGTAAGTCTTAATTTTGTTCAAGACTTTTATTTCAGTAATTTGGGTATAGGGATATTGCCCATTTTCGTCTTTTTCATATTTCTTTACCATATCCCAAATGGTTAAAAGAGCTACTGAAGCGGCAGTAAGCGCTTCCATTTCTACACCAGTCTTATAATGTGCCTTTACTGTCGCAATAACTCTTAATCCTTCTTCTTCAATATTTATATCCACATTTACAAATTCAAGTGGTATTGGATGACACATAGGTATTAGCTCGTAAGTCTTTTTAGCAGCTAAAATTCCTGCAGTCTTTGCTACAGTAATTACATCACCTTTCTCTATCTCTTTTCTTTTTATTTTCTCTATTGTTTCTCGCCTTAGCTTTATGAAACCTTCTGCAATAGCTTCCCTTAGGACAACATCTTTAGACGATATATCTACCATTCTAGTTTCGGTCATATGTTTTCTAACTCCTCAAACAAGTTTTTTAATATTATTACTTTAGGGTTAGAGTAGTTTAATCTCACAATTTTGCTTTTTTCTCCTCTTATTATCTCTATTATATTCTTTTTCTCTAAAACTTCAAGATCTTTCAATAAAACTTTATAGCTTACCTTTGACTCTTTTGCTAACTTAGTTACACTGAGCTCTCCTTTCTTAAATAGCACATAGAGAATTTTTATAATCGAAGGTTTTAGTAGCTCTTCTGCTGTAATAGTCTATCCCTTATTTCTTTTGTTATTAGATCTTCTAATTCCACAGATAATGGTATTGAAAGTGAGATTAACGTGGTTCTTCCTCTCATTCCCTTACCACTTTGTCTAGTAGTAAGTAACCCCATCAATTTCAATCTTCTTATATATTCATATAACTGAGTATGTCTTCTGGGTGTTTCCCCTAGCTCTTGAGCAACTAAGTTATATTGTTCCTCAACCACCCCCATAGGGAAGAAATCTGAGCCTTCTTTTTTATGCAAGTTTATTAACGCTTTTATAACCAACAATTGATGAAGATCTAAGTCCTTTATGGTATCCATTATAATACTTAATTCTGGATTAATTTGCGAGTTTGCTTTTTTAGCATGCTCAACAGTGACCAGCAAAGAACCTTCAGAGTCCGCAATTTTACCTGCAAGTTCTAGCGTCTCTATTGCTAGTCTAGCGTTACCACTCCCGCCTTTATCATAGCCATAAATATCTGCAATAAATCTTACTGCATCTTCTTCTACTGCACCTTCTCTAAAAGCTTTCTCATTAACTATTCTATCCATTAAGATGTCATAAAGCTCTGATGAAGTATATGGCGGGAAATCAATTACGCTCTTTAAAATATGATCTTTAATGCTTTTATCAAGCCCAGATAGACTGCTCATTTCCCTTACGATGAAAATATAGTGAACTCTTTTTACTAGCGTATTAAGTTCGTCATAAATCCTTACCAAGAAGTAAATATCCTCAATTGGAGAGGTAGTTATAAAGTAATCAAACTCATCAAGAGTGATTATCAGTTGAATGTTTCTTTTTTCTAAATAATCATATATTAGCTTGAATGTTTCTTGAGAAGACAAACCCCTATTAGGTATTTGAAGATTTAACTGCCTCGCAATTTCCATTAGTATTAAGTAAAGAGTTCTTTGTCTGTGACAGTTTATATGCGAGTAAATAAGCCTTATTCCTTTCTCCTTCCCTACTTGAGTAAATATCTCTCCAAATTTCTTAGTTGTAACAGTTTTTCCGGTGCCAGTCTTTCCAGAAATAACAACTCTAATAGAACTACTGCCAGGATTAACTAGTATATCTCTAAAATTTATGGTTAATTCTCTTATCTGTTTCTCTCTATGAGGTAAGTTGCGAGGAATATAATCTGGGTTAAGCACGTTATTTTTCTCAAATACCGTAGACCCATGAATAGCGTCCTCAACGATATCCTTCAACTGATCCAAAACTTTCACCCTACTTGTAATTATTGTGGTAATACTATATATTTTAACGGAGAGGGTTGACTGAAACTTTCTCTTGACCCTTTCTAATTATCGATAAATAAGCAGTATCTCTAACTACGTTAACAACTACTACTTTATCGGGATTTTTAAAATCTGTTTTTGCAAATCCTCTTAATCCTAACCCTATCCCTATCTCTATTTCTCTGCAGTCTAAATTTATTCCCCTCTTATAACAGTCAACATAAAAACTTTCAAAAACCTTAGGAGAAATTCCCTTAATATATTCTACTACCTTCTCTATTATTACCTTTTCATCAGTAGAATGAATAACTAAATCTATTGGATAGATCTTTGCTAAACATGAAGGAGGAGCAGATATAAGTAGTCCATAACTTACAATTGGGCTTAATTTAGTAAAAACAAGGATAACATTTTGTAATATTTCCTCAGCTTTAGCATCAAGGTCTTTCAAATAAAGCCTATTTAAGATTTCCAAGATGCATTTGTTATTTTTATTATTCTTTACTGTCAGCAACAGTTTTGGTTCTTCCATGATTACTGCTTATACTTTTATCCCCAAACGATTTAATTTTTAATTTGTGACAATGCTTAACATACAGCTTAAGGCTTTATCTAGAGCTAGCCTTCTTCATAAGAAAAAAGTTATGGTTTTAGATGATTGGGGACCGTTTGATGATGGTTTTGAGGAAACAAGCTTAACAAAAGGTAGTGAAGATGAATTACGATTCTGGCTAGCCGAAGAGTTGCAAAAGCAAAACAAAGTAAAAATTTTAGACTCAATCTCCTTAGAAGAATTAGGTAGAATATTATTTCAAGAGAGACAAAACGCTAACACACCTGCATCTTTAGTCAAATTGCCTAAAGATTTCTACTTCAGAGTTGCTGCACTAATTACCGATTTAAAAATGAGAAAAGATTTAGAAGCATTAGAGCAATTAAGAAGGGCTTCACAATTAATAAATGAGATAGTATCAATAAGAACAAGAAAGATAATACAGCTCGCGTTTTTGGGCATAACAGATCAAGAAATACTAGATAGGTTAACGGCAGAAGAGATTTTAGTTTATAAAAACATAAAATATACAATTGACCACAGCATAGGTGAGATTATTGGCTATACAACAGACTGATTACGGAGATTTATTAATAGAATTTATAAACTCTTTTAGAGATGATAAAGGCAGATTCGTATATTTAAACCAGATAAATGAGATAATTGCATATAGAAAAAAAAGCTTAATTATTAATTTTGCTGATTTATTTAATTTTAATGAGCAACTGGCGACACAGATTATAAATAATCCCAAAGAAATTTTACCAATACTAGAAAATAGAGTATACGAATTCATATCGGAAAAAGACCCAACTTACCAGGAAGAGATAAGGAAAATTCACATAAGGGTTACAAACGTACCTAGAACTGTAGAGTTAAGAAAAATAAGGACTACTTATACAAATAAGCTAATTAGCATTGAGGGAATTCTTGTTAAATCGACTCCAGTAAAACAAAGATTGGGCAAGGCAGTATTTAGGCATTTGAATCCAGATTGTTTACAAGAATTCGTATGGCCGCCTGAAGGGGAATTTGATGAAATAATAGAATTGCCTTCTTCATGTCCTGTGTGTGGAAAAAGTGGACAATTTAAGCTAATTGAAGAAAAGTCAGAATTCGTAGATTGGCAAAAAGCCGTTATTCAAGAAAGACCAGAAGAAATTCCACCAGGACAAATTCCAAGACAGCTGGAAATTGTATTCGAGGACGATTTGGTAGATTCTGCAAGGCCTGGAGATAGAGTAAAAGTTGTAGGAATACTAGAAATTAAAAAGGAATCCCAAATAAAGAGAGGTAGCAAATCAATTTTTGATTTCTACCTAAAAGTAAATAGCATTGAAATTTCTCAAAAAGTTCTTGATGAAGTAAAAATTTCTGAAGACGATGAGAAAAAAATAAGGGAATTATCTAGGGATCCGTGGATTAGAGAGAGAATAATTAGCTCAATAGCTCCCAGCATTTATGGACACTGGGAAATAAAAGAAGCAATTGCACTTGCATTGTTTGGAGGAGTACCTAAAATTATGCCAGATGGAACAAGAATAAGAGGAGATATACATATACTAATTATTGGCGATCCCGGTACAGCAAAATCTCAATTGCTACAATTTGCTGCTAGAGTAGCACCAAGAGCAGTTTATACGACTGGAAAAGGATCTACTGCGGCAGGATTGACTGCAACAGTGACCAGAGATAAAAACACTGGTGATTATTATCTTGAAGCTGGAGCGCTAGTACTAGCAGATGGAGGGGTAGCTGTAATCGATGAAATAGACAAAATGAGAGAAGAAGATAGAGTTGCAATTCATGAAGCAATGGAGCAACAGACTGTCTCAATAGCTAAAGCTGGTATAGTTGCTAAGCTTAATGCAAGAGCTACAATTATTGCGGCAGGAAATCCGAAATTAGGCAGATATATGCCAGAAAGACCTCTGTCTGATAATATTAACTTGCCACCAACAATCTTATCTAGGTTCGATTTAATTTTCATCCTTATAGATAAACCTAGTGAAGAAGACCAGCTATTAGCTTCACACATTCTTGATGCTCACGCAGGAAAACTAAAGGAATCAGAAATCATTGATGTTGATCTATTAAAGAAATATATTGCATATGCAAGAAAAAATATATTCCCTAGACTTTCAGAAGAGGCAAAAAGTCTTTTACAAGAGTTCTTCGTTGAGATGAGAAGAAAAAGCGCGGAGTCCCCAGACTCGCCAATTATAATAACGCCAAGACAGCTTGAAGCATTAATAAGGATCTCTGAGGCTTATGCAAGAATGGCATTAAGAAATGAAGTTACTAGAGAAGATGCTGAAAGAGCAATAAACATTATGAGAATTTTCCTTGAAAATGTAGGTTTAGATGTTGAATCTGGGAAAATCGACATAGACACAATTATGACTGGCAAGCCTAAAAGCACTAGAGAGAAAATGACAAGGATACTTGAAATTATAGATACTTTAGCAGGAAATGAAGGATGTGCAAAAGTCAAAGACATTATTAAGGAGGCAGAAGGAATTGGGATTGACAAACAAAGTGTAGAAAGGTTAATTTCGGATATGAGAAAACAAGGATTAATTTACGAATCTAGACCAGAGTGCTATAGGAAAGTCTAACTTTTTAGCTTCTTATATATTGGCAATGGAGTCCACATGATAAAAGCAGGGACTTGCTTAATTAGATCATAAGCTTCTTCCCAACCACTTAAACCAAGTCTTTTTGCTAATTGCTCTAACGTCATTTGCGTTCTCGCATATTCATTTAATACTCTTATTGCCTCATCATCTAATATTATCTCTCTACCTGTAGAAAGCCTAATTTTGATCTGCTGCATGTCTCTCACTTTTATGTGCTATATATTAAATAAAAATTTAATTGCTGTGGAGCCATAGGAGATCCATACGTACGTCATCAAAATTATTAAAACTATAATCAGAAAAGCGGTTCCTAGCTCATAGTTTTTGTTCTCAAGCAGATAAGTTCCTACAAGAAGACCAGCAATTAATATAGTAGCCAAAAACGCTACTCCAGTAGCCTGAGGGACGCCACCATTAGAGTATGTAATGGGGGATATATAGTAAGGGAAAGCAATTGCACCTAATATTCCAATTATCATAATTACTACCAGCACAATTAGAACATAAATATTGTTAACTGCCCCATAGAGTTTATCTACTCTTGAAGGTTTAGGCATGATTATATATTACCATGGGACACTTTTTATTTTTAATCGATAAGCAACATTATTAGTAAATATGTGAAGAACAAATGCTATAATTACTATTGATAAAAATTCATATAAGCTCAAAGGAACTTTAAGTAAAAGTAACGCTAATGTAGCACCTAAAATAAAATCTAACTGATCTAAGCCTATCGCTCTTGCTCCCCTTTCTAAGCCTAGTCTTCTCTTTATAAAAGCACCAATCATATCTCCAATCATTGCAAACAAGGATTCAAAAAAACTGATTAATATCCACTCCTCGCCCAAAAATTTCGCTAAAATTACACCTACAGTTGTGCCAAAAGTTAAGGCAATAATAAGACCTTCAAATGATTTGCCATCCCCTAAAATTCGCCTTCCGTCAATAAAATTCTTTCTGAAATCTATAGGGGATCCGTTCTTAACAAAAGGTGCACTACCATTAGCTACTAAAGCAGGCATGTAATATAATATAGAATAAATTACATAATCAATCATAGACAACCGTCAACACCATATGCATGAATTTTAAACCTACAAATCCTCAAATTTCCAATAATAATATGATCTTTGGTAACCCTATATATATCTTCAGAAAATATTCGCATGAATTTCTCTCCAGGCACTTTGTGATTATTTGAAACTTGCCAACTTAAAATAATTTTCACGTTTCTCTCCTGGGATATAAAATGGAGTAAAATCAAAGGATATATCAAATCTTTCTCTTTTCTTGTCCGCCTATAAATACTATTTATAGTATCTACTGCTATAAGTTTTAAATCAAGCTTATAAGAGTTTAATATGGCAGAAATTAGTTCATAAATACTAGAAGCTTCTGTAAAATTTACGCCTTTATTCCATCTCATTTTCTCAACTCTTCCTTGATAAGATACTCCCTCAGTTGATATGTAAAGACTTGGAAATATTTCATTAACCACTTGCAAAAGAATGCTTGTTTTTCCGCTACCAGCCTCGCCATAAATTGAAACAAATTTGCCTTTCTGAAAAATAAACTCTGATATTTTCAAGGTTTAAATTCCACAAATTAGATAGAGAATATTGTGGTAAAAAAAGTAGCAGTGAAAGTTAACGATCTAAAAACTGCTTATTATCTTATAAATGAATTAAAGAAAATGAATATAAATATAGCAGAAGAAGGAGACGTAATAATAACGGACGAACTTGTGAAGCAAATGGAATTGAATAAGTTAATAGGCCATATTTTATGTAAGGTTAGAGGTAAAGAGAACTTTAATGAACTTTTGATAGGAATTGATACTAACAAAGAGGAAAGGCTCACTATAGTTGTAATAGGTGATGGAGAACTGCTATTCACATTAAATAGCAATCTCATGGATATAGAGGATAAAATTCGTGAAATAGTTTCGTCTATACCTCATAAACGACTGTATATTGGTGTAGGAGGAGGAAATAAAATTGGTCAACTAGTATATAAAATATTAAAGATAAATTTTAAAGAAGTAAAGATCGTGAATGAAGACAAAACTAGTAGCAAAAACCCATTTATAAATATAAGGGATAAGGATATTAGGGCAGCATACATTATAGCGTTAAGATCAACTATAAGGTAGCTAAAATGATTGAAAAAGGGATTGACATAGTTGTACAGGGACCTTGTGAGATAAAAATCATTCAGGGAAAAGTTGATATTTCTGGAATTGAAATAACTGATACATTTCATATAGCGGTCAATAGAACTTTTACAATTACAACTTTAACGGAAAGTGAAATTGAGCTAAATTGTAATATATTAGCTAAATACCCTTCGTTGGGATGGAGAAAAATAGCTGAAGAAACTAGCGGAAAGATAGTTATTATAGGAAAGCAAAACTCTGGAAAATCATACTTGGCGAATCTCATTTCAAACGTCCAAAAAATACCTATCTTAGATGCAGATATAGGGCAATCATCGTTATTTATACCCACATTTATCTCGTTATCAGATTTTAAAGAGACGTTAATACCTAGAGATAAAGGCATTAAGAGACTAGAGTTCTTTGGAGATATCACACCTTCAGTGAATCCAAAACTCCACTTAGCTTTAATATCTAAATTAAGTGAGTCGCTTAGTAAGGTTGTAATTGATACTGATGGATGGGTTTCAGGCTATCAATCTTACAGGCATAAACTAGAATTAATATATTCAATAGATCCTGATTTTATAATATTATTTGAGGATGAAAATAAATTTCTCCCATCTAATATAAATGGGAAAGTAATAAGAGCTAGAAGTTTTCCGATAAATGTTGATCGTGATAGAAATCAGAGAAAAATATATAGGCAGAACCTTTATAGAGAATATTTTAATACGAATAATGAAATAAAAATGGAAACAAGCAAGCTATTTGGAACCCCAATAACTGACAAACTATTCATAAGCTGGGGAGAGATGATTCAGCTAAGCGATGAACAGCCTTGTGAAGGATATTATATCAAGTTGGAAGATGTGAAAGGGTTATTAGTGGGACTAACTCTTAAAGGAAAAACAATAGGGGCTGGACTAATCACAGATGTTACAAAAGATTACATCACAATTAAAACAAGAGAAAAAGAGGCAGACGGAATATTATTAGGTAACATAAATTTAAATGACAATTTTGAGGAAAGAAGAGTAAAGATAGAGAAATGTTCAAAATTATAGTATTTGAGGGTATTGACGGTGCTGGAAAAACTACAATAAGTAAACTAGTTTATGATTTTCTAAAAGAAAAAAATTATAATGTAATATTAACTCAGGAACCTTTCACTAAAGAAATTAAAGAGTTAATAAAGAATTCTGGATGGAAAGATCCGGTTTTATTAACCCTCCTATTTTCTGCCGATAGAGCTTATCATATAAAATGGTTAATGGATCAAAAACCTGAAATTGTGATAATGGATAGGTATTATTATTCTACTATTGCTTACCAAAGCGTTTTAGGAGTTGAGGAAGATTGGATTATAACTGTAAATTCAAAATTTCCTAAACCGGACATTACGTTCTTGCTTGATTTAAGCGAAGAAGAAGCTCTAAAAAGGCTAAAGAAGGATGACCAATTTAATTTTGAGGAAAAGATCTCAAGCCTTAAACTGGTAAGAAGTAAATACCTAGAACTTGCTAGAAAATATAACTTTATAGTAATTGATGCAACAGATAAAATAGAAAATATAACAAAAAAAGTCATCTCAGTTATCTGCTCTTCTATGAACTTGAAATGCTCTTAATTTTTCTTATTCTTTCGATCGCATCTAAATACCTAATTATTTGAAGCAAAGCTTCACTATCCATAGGGTCGCTTTTTAGTTTATCCGCAACGACGTTCATATTCTTAAATAGAGTTTGTTCGATAAAATCAAGGGTAAGTGAAAGAGAAACCTTCTTTTCTTCCTCCTCATTTTTAACTAAATAGACCTTGCCATGATTTGGGCATACTATATCGCCATTTTTAAGCCTAAAGAGAGGCATATTACAAATAGGACAAGCAATATCAAGCATCGTAGCTCCTTGACGCAAAAGCTCGGCAGCTTTTTTAATGCCAGTATCTTCTTTAGTCATTGTTAATCACTACTTTAAACTAAAAAACAACAGCATAATAAATATGATACGGTGATAAGGTATGGCGTCCCTTTATGATAATGAAGCAAAAATTAGACAAGCCATAATAATGTTACAGAGAATAGTTAATGATACAAGTGTACCTAGAAACATTAGAAGAGCTGCAACAGATGCAATAAAAAGTCTCCAAGATACCTCATTAAGTCCTGGAGTTAGGGCTGCAAATGCAATAGGTATTTTAGAGGAAATAAGCCAAGACCCTAATATGCCTACACATACTAGAATTTCTATTTGGAATATAGTGTCGATGTTAGAAACGGTAAAAGATTGAGCTAAGTTTTTATTCCTTGCATAAAATTTTTTAATTTGCGGGGGTGCCCGAGCAAGGTCAAAGGGGTCGGGCTTAGGACCTTACGGTAGGAGCCCCGATGGCATAGGCCTGCGTGGGTTCAAGTCCCACCCCCCGCACTTTTGCACTTACACTGTAGAAAAATTTTAAATCTAAATTATATTTATTAAGTTATAAAAGTTAATATAAATATAAAATAATTTTAGCTATACTAATATTATTATAAATGAATAAACTTAATACTTTCTTACCTAATTAATTTAAAAATATAAGCTTTATGAAACTCTTAGAAAAGAATAAGAATTTCTCATTTAGGTCTTATTTTCAGATACTTTTGCTATTAGAATCAGGCATAAGATAAAATAGTGAAATTTAATCAGCAAAATGGAAAATTTTCAGAAATGCGGGGGGTGGGATTTGAACCCACGCAGGCCTTCGCCAGCGGATCACTTACCTAGGGGGTCTTAAGTCCGCCCCCTTTGACCAGCTCGGGCACCCCCGCTTTGCTCAAAAGTATGTGTTACACAATAACTTATAATGTTTTCTCTTGTGAAGTTATGATTCTTATTTACATGTTTCAAAGTAATTTAGGACTACCACAGTTCCATTAAGGAAACAAAAATCTTAATTGTTACTTAGAACTTAGTTTTGGAATAGGATTAAAGATGGTTAAGCATTCAAAAGGTTATAGAAGCAGGACTAGAAAATTACTAAGAAAAAGAGTCAGAGAAAGGGGTGCAATTCCGCCCCTTAGCCAGTTAATGATAGATTACAAAGAAGGAGATTATGTTGTAATAAAAACAAATCCCTCAATCCATAAAGGGATGCCCCATAGAAGATATCACGGAAGAGTGGGAATCGTAGTAGGTAAGAGAGGTAAGGCATATTTAGTTAAAGTTACAGTAGGTAGTAAAGAAAAAATATTAATAATAAGACCAGAACATTTAGTAAAATTCAAAGGAGTTACAAAACCTGAGACTGGCATTACTAGCGGATCTGGGTGAGTATATTGGCTTTTTCTCTTAAAATAGAAGAAGAGCGCTACGTACCTTACCCTTTTGCGAAAAAAATTCTTCAGCAAATTGTTTCCTCTGGTAATTCTTCTGCTGTAATACAACGTACATTTGAATATCTAAATACTTTTTCTAAATGCGATGATAGCGAAGCGGAAGCTGTAATGGAAGAATTAAAAGAAATAATACCCAGAGAGGATGTAAGAGCTATTATAGCTAGCTTATGTCCAACAACAATAGAAGAAGTAAGATCAATTCTAGTTTTAGATAGCGGAAAAACTTATACCACGGAGCAAATTCAAAAAGTAATTGAAATTGTTAAGTCGCATTTGAAGAGTTGAAATTTTTACTTTAAAAAATAACTATTACTCGTATGCAAAGGCGAAAGACTACAAAGGAGAGAATGGAGAAAATAGTTTATGTCTTAGACTATATGAGGCAAGGAAATCCTTTAGATAAGCATACTCAACATAAGAATAGGCCCGTTCTTCAACTAATTGGAGAAGATTACTTTATGCTAATTGAAGCTTCTCCCCTTTCAAGTAATATTGATTTTCAGTTAGAGCAGAAACTAGTTCTGGCAGAGACTCCAATTAAAATCGATTTTCATATTACTTATGATGACCTTACGAGCGTAGCAAAAGATGAGTTACCTAGGGTTTTAAGAAAAATAGTTACAGAAGAAAAATCATCTATATTTGTTGAATTCTTTAATAAGGCTGAACCCTTAACTTTAAAGTTGCATGCTTTAGAATTACTGCCTAATATTGGGAAAAAAACACTAAGGATTATTTTAGAGGAAAGGAAAAAACAGCCTTTTGCTGATTTTAAAGACATTGAAACAAGAGTTGGAATTAAGGATGTACCGGGGCTCATAGTAGAAAGAATTATAAAAGAACTTCAAGGAGGAGAAAAATACTACTTATTCGTTTATCCTATATTTGAAGAGAAAAACAAAAAACTCGGAGAACATGCGATTTACGTCGGCTATTTAGAGAAATTGGGAAAACAGAATGAAACTGGGGCAGCACTTTCTAGTAAATGAGAAAATAATAGAGAAAATAGTATCTTATATCGATTTTTCCATAAGACCACTAATAGAGATTGGAGGTGGAAAAGGGAATCTAACTAGGTTTCTTAATCCTGATATAGTAATAGAGATTGATGAGAAGTTAGCTAAATTCCTCCCAAATGTTGTAATAGCAGATGGAAGATATTTACCAGTAACTAGGGGGCAGATAGTCTCTTCTTTACCTTATTATATAACTTATGAATTTTTTGAGGAAGTAAGCAAGATAAATGGAATAAGGCATTTAACTCTTATATTACAATCAGATTTTGTTGAAAAAGTAAAAAATGAACCTACGTACATTTCATATTTGATAAATTTCTACTATAAGATAGAAATAAAAGATAATATACCGCCTTGGTTTTTCTCTCCAAAGCCTAAAGTTTATTCTACTATAGTTAAGCTTACCAGAATAAGAGATTATAACGAGAGAGTTAATGAACTCCTCAAATGTGTCTCAAGATATAGAAATAAAAAGATTTCTAATGCTTTAAAAATATGTGGAGGTGAAGCGAAAATAAAAGATTCTAATAAAAGAATAAGGGATTTTAAGCCATGGGAAGTGAAAGAATTGTTGAATTCTATGGGTATAGATTATGTATAAATGAAGAAACCTATGAACCTTCAGATGATACTAAACTTCTTCTAGATATTATTAAGATAAATAAAGGGGAAAAAGTAGTTGAAGTTGGGAGTGGTTCTGGGATTTTGGGCTTATATGCATTAATTAAGGGAGCTTCCAACGTCATTTTTATAGATATTAATCCTTATGCTACTCTTTCCACTCTTTGCACAATGTCTTTATACAATTTTACCAACTATGATATTATAAATTGTAATCTCTTAGATTGTTTGAGAAATAAGGAATTTGACGTTGCAATCTTTAATCCCCCTTATTTACCTGTTGAAGAATTTGACAAATGGATTGGCTATAGTTGGTCTGGAGGTAAAAGTGGAGTAGATGTGTTAGTAAGTTTCTTGAAAAGTGTTAAAGCAAGAAGAATTTATACACTCTATTCCTCACTAGATGATTTAGACTATCTCTTTCAAGTTATAAACGAGTTAGGATATAGAATAACTCGCTCATTGGAGAAAACTATAGGTTTTGAAACTTTAACTGCTATAGAGATAAAAAATGATAAGACTAGTAATAGTGGAGCCTGAAGGCTCGTATAATGTTGGATTCATCGCAAGATTGGCAAAAAATTTTCTAGTAGATGAACTTTATATAGTTAATCCCAAATGTAACTTAGAGGAATCCAAACAATTTTCAGCTAAAGGACTGGAAGTTTTAGAGAGGGCAAAAATTGTACCTACGTTCGATGATGCAATAAAAGACGTCGATTTAAAAATAGCAACTTCAAGTATAGCTGATAACAAAGGAGATATCTTAAGAAAATCTATAAGACCTTGGGATTTACCTAGGCTGATAGAAGGCAAAAAAGTTGCTCTAATTTTCGGTAGAGAAAGTGTGGGTTTAACTAGAGAAGAAATTGCGAAATCGGATTTGTTGCTATTTATTCCAGCCAACCCAGAATATCCAGTGCTTAATCTTTCCCATGCAGTTGCTATAATATTATATGAGATATGGAGAAGTAAGTCAGAAAGTAAATCTGTTGTGAGTGGTGAAGCAATTTCTTTAATTAAAAAATACACTTCTGATATACTTAACTTTATACAAAGTAATATAGAAGAGGAGCAAAAAATGCAAATTGCTCTAACAAGGGTTCTAATTAAGGGTATATATGATGAGGAGGAGGCAAGAACTATTATCCGTATTCTGAGGAAATTATATCTTAAATTAAGCGGAAAACTCGAATAGTGAACTTTTTATAAAGGTATGTAATAAAAAGAATAGCATGTCATCAGCAAAGGGAGCGATTAAGGACAAGTGGAAACTGAAAAAATGGTTCGCTATAGTTACTCCTAAAATATTTGGTGAAGTGGTATTAGGTTCTACACCTGCATATGATATAAGCCAAACAATAGGAAGAAAAGTTGAGACTACACTTTATGATTTAACTGGAGACTATAACATGGTTTATGTTCATCTGTATTTTAAGATAATTGGAGCCGAAGGAGACAAATTAATAACTAGATTTGCGGGGCATGAACTATCTAGAGATTATATCAGATCATTAGTAAGAAGAAAAAGCTCTAAAATAAATGCCATAATAGATGTAACTACAAAGGACGGATATACGTTAAGAGTTAAAGGACTTGCATTAACTACTTACAAAGCACACGCATCTCAGAAAACCGCAATAAGAAAAATAATATGGGATGTAGTTTCCAAGAGAGCTTCTGAAAGCACTTTTGATGAATTCGTTCAAGATATCGTATTCGGAAAGATATCTAATGATATATTTGAATTGGCAAAGAAAATTTACCCATTAAGAAAAGTCGAAATAGAAAAGAGTAAACTGCTTAAAGTACCCGCTCAGTAAATAAGAATTCATGAAAGCAGTAATTTTGGCTGCTGGTGCAGGAGAGAGATTAGAGCCTATAACTCATACAAGACCTAAAGCTTTTGTTCCCATTCTTTCAAAGCCTCTCATACAATATCAAATTGATTTTTTAAGAGAATGTGGAATTAATGACATTACTGTAGTTGTTTCTAGCAAAAATAAAGATTATTTTGAAAGGAATCTGGCAGGGATTTCGCTTTCAACGCAAAGAGAAGATATGAAAGGGACGGGTGCTGCACTGTCTTCTGCTAGAACTAATGATGACGTCTTAGTAATTTATGGGGACATTTTCATCCCAGACTCTAACATAATCTGTAAAATAGCTTCGCAAAACGGCAATGCAATGTTAGGCGTTAAAGTTAGTAACCCACAAGATTATGGAGTATTAATTTCTGATAGTGAAGGAAATTTGGTTAAAATTCTTGAAAAACCAGAAAATCCTCCTTCTAATTTGATTAATGGAGGAATATATAAATTTAGTCAAGACATTTTCGCCTTCTTAGATAAAATATCACTTTCTGAAAGAGGAGAATTAGAACTCACTGATGCTGTAAGTTTGATGGCTAAGGAAAAGAAAGTCAAAATAGTTAACTACGATGGCGTCTGGTTTGATATAGGCAAGCCTTGGAATATAATTGATGTAAATAAGTGGGCGCTAGATAACTTAGCATTCAGTAAAAACTTAGGAAACGTAGAGGAAAACGTGAAGATAAAGGGAAAAGTAATAATAGAAGAAGGAGTAGAAATTAAATCTGGAAGCTATATTGAGGGGCCAGCATATATTGGTAAGGGAAGTGAAATAGGTCCTAATTCATATATTAGGCCTTATACAGTCCTTACTGAGAAAGTAAAGATAGGTGCTTCTGTGGAAGTAAAGGAAAGCGTAATTATGGAGGGTACTAAAATACCTCACCTTAGCTATGTAGGGGATTCTGTAATAGCTGAAGATGTAAATTTTGGAGCTGGAACTTTAATAGCCAATTTAAGATTTGACGAAAAAGAGGTCAAGGTAAATATAAAAGGGAAAAGAGTAAGCAGTGGAAGGAAAAAACTGGGTGCAATAATAGGAGGTCATGTGAGAACTGGGATAAATGTATCAATCTTGCCAGGAGTAAAAATAGGGGCTTATGCAAGGATCTACCCCGGAGCAGTAGTATATAGGGATGTAGGTTATGGAGAGTTCTTTAAGGCTTAGCTTTTGTAGATACAATCTTTATTACATCTCCATCTTGTAATTGATAATCGTCTCCTACCCTCATCTTTTTCTTAACGTTAATTGCATATAGGAACCCTTTAGCTAAGTCTGTATGAATCATAGCAGCTAAATCTCTAGGAGTAGAGCCCCTCCTTACTAATAGTGCATCTGGCAATACATTACCATTATGATCTGTCAATTTTCTTTCATCTTCTACCGGATATACTACTATCATAGAAAGCGCTTCAAAAACAGCAGTATTTAATGCCTCTTGGACTCCGGTGCTTCCATAAACTTCCAAAACATTTTTCTTTATATAGTCTAATGCCTCCTTTTGTTTTTGATTTAGCTCTTTTAATATTTTAAACTCTTTTTCTCCGGGGATATATTCAATCAAACCTGCCTTTGCCGCTTTTCTTAGCGCTAACTCAGATTCGGCACTTGTAGGAACTACGTATTTATATTTTTGCTTCAATTTCTCAATAAATTTCCTTGCTTCTGGGATATCAGCCTTATTAGCTGCAATAACTATAGGTTTTGAAATCTCTCTCAATTTTCTAGCAAAAAGCCTTAAGTCCTCTTCTGTCCATTGCATTAATTTAACGTTCTCTAATTTGGTTTGTCTTAGGGTCTCTATTATGTGAGATTTATTTATTGATAAGCCAGAGAGTTTTGATAATAGCTCTTCCACTGGATCTTTGTTAGATAAATCTGTAGTTCTTGCAAATTTTTGCCAATCCTTGCTTACTATAGAGAAAAACCATTCATCTATTTCGTCCATTATAAATTTTATGTCCTCTTCAGGATCCCTACTTCCTGGAGCTATAGGTATTCCTTCTTCGTTTGTCGATCCGCTAGCATCCACTACATGAATTAATACATCAGCTTTTCTTAAATCATCTAGAAACTTATTCCCTAACCCTCTTCCCTCATGGGCTCCCGGAATTAAGCCAGCTACATCAACTAGCTTTACTGGTATAAATCTATAATCTCCAATACAAATGGAATTTCTAGGATTACATTTTACTCCAAACTCCACATGAACGCACTTCTTTTTGACATATGCTATTCCAACATTGGGCTCTATAGTTACAAATGGCCTATTAGCTATAGGTACATCTATTAGTGTGGCTGCTGAGAAAAATGTGCTCTTGCCTACATTCGTCTTTCCGATTAAACCTATAGTTATCATTCATAATAAAGTGGGGAAACACATTTATTAAGTAGTTGCCCATTTAATGATTAGAAGAATAATGGTAGCGTCGATGTACACTTACATAGAGCAGACTTGGCAGTCAGATGAATGGAAAAAGACTGTGCTTAGAAAAAGATTAATTGAGTGGAGAAAAGAGCCGGCAATAGTAAGAATAAATAAACCTACAAGGTTAAATAGGGCAAGAGCTTTAGGATATAAGGCTAAACAAGGATTTGTTGTTGTTAGAGTAAGAGTGAGAAGAGGAGGGCTAAACAAACCTAGACCCAATAGCGGAAGAAGACCAAAGAGGATGGGAGTTTATGGCTATAGCCCATCTAAAGGATATAGATGGATAGCAGAAGAAAGAGCTGCAAGAAAATTCCCTAACTTAGAGGTTCTAGGCAGTTACTATGTAGGAGAAGATGGTATGTACAAGTATTACGAAATTATCATGGTTGATCCTAACCACCCAGTAATTAAAGCTGATCCTAACCTTAAATGGCTACAAGACCCAGCAAATAGGAGAAGAGTATTTAGAGGACTTACTTCAGCAGGTAAGAAAGCCAGAGGATTAAGAAAGAGCAGAGGACTCAAAGGTACTGTTAAACACAAATGGAAGAAGAAGCAGAAGGAGAGAGAGCTTAAGAAAGGTCATGAAGCTAGCAAGTACTATAGATTGCAAGACTTTGACAAAATACCAGGGAAATGAGAATCTCCAGTATTTCAATTACTGTGTTTTGTCATGAAACAGAAGATAAAAATAAGATAATTAGTTCATTAACTGATTTTTTTGGCAATATTTTAAATTCAGCAGAAATTTATGAGACGACAGTAGAAGGTCATTACGGAAATTCTATCTTGATTATAGAATATAGATTATCAGATAAGAGCGCAGAAGAATTAGCAGACAAAATATTTAATTCTTTAGATAGTGCTGACTTACTATATCTCTTGTCTACTCTTGATCAAAGAATAGAAAAGAATAGATTGCATTTAAGAATAGATAAACAAAGATTAATTGCAGAGAAAAAGATTACTATAAAAGATAGCGACGATGTAATAAAAATTGTGATGAACTTTAAAGGAAAAATGACTAATGAACTCAAAGAAGAGCTGAAACAAATTGCTAATAGAAACTTGCGTTCTCAATTCTAAAATTTTTAATGTATTAAAGTTTGTAGGATATGATTACTTTTTATCTGAAGACGGATTAATGGGACAAAAAAGAGTAACGATAGTTGCAAAGAACTCCAAAAGCATAATCAATTTCCTTAAATCAAATCCTAAAGCTTTAGTTTTCGTAAAACCGCTAAACGTTGACGCATTAAAATATGCAATAATAAGCAATAGAGTATCTGCCGTAGTTCTCTCCTCAGATAATCTTCACGTATTTAAGAAAACAATGCTAAATTTAATTAGACAATACGATAAGCCCGTTGAAGTGCAATTGCGCAATTTTAACTCCCTTGTTTTAAGGAAAATTATTGTGTGGTCTTATAAATGGATAAAATACCCTTTATTTTCCTCATGTGCTAGCAATTTTGATGAAATATGGCCACCGTTATCTAAAATAAATCTTCTAGTTGTTCACGGAGCAGACGAGGAAGAGGCGGTAAAATGGATTTATTTTTCTCCACAAAAGCTATTTTCAAAAGATGAACATTTTTAATCTAATAATAATCATTTGGCTAAGCGCATTAACAGTCTTAGTCCTTTTATCATATAGAACCAAAGTTATCTATATTAAAAAAATAAAGAATAAGAGAGATATAAAAGCAAAAAGGTATGTAATTTTTGATATAATTTCCGAAGACAATGTAGAACTAAAAGAAATAGAAGAAGCAATAAGAAATGCTGTGAAAGAATTGGGAGGAAAATTATGGTTGGAGATCGCTAACCCTAAAGTTATTATGGTTTATCAAAACCACGGTATAGTTTCTACTAATAGAATTGGCTATAAAATTCTAATAGCTAGTTTGCCCTTAGCAAAAATTCAAAATAAACATGTTCTTTTTGTGCCTAGAAGGACAACCGGTAGTTTAAAAAGAGCGAAGAAATTAATAGGAATTAAGTGATGACGCCGCTCCAGACTGGATTATGATGACTACGCGACGAGCTGATAACACTTTTTTAACAGTAATTAGTATGTAGATAATTGGGAGAGCAAATTTGGCATTTGGTCCAGCAGCGATGGGATATGATAGAGCAATAACAATATTCTCACCAGACGGTTCTTTATATCAAGTAGATTACGCCTTTGAGGCAGTAAAGAAAGGATGGACAACCCTCGGAGTAAAGACAAAGGCTGGAGTAGTGTTAATTGGAGAAAAAAGGAAGGCAACACAATTGCTTGATATAGATAGCATAGAAAAAGTTTTTATACTAGATGACCATGTAGGATGCAGCTTTGCTGGTTTAGCTTCTGACGGAAGAGTTCTAATTGACTATGCCAGATCCCAGGCTCTGCAACATAGACTAATTTATGACGAACCAATTAATATTGATTATTTAACAAAACTGATCTCTGATGTGAAACAAGTCTATACACAGCACGGTGGAGTAAGACCTTTTGGAGTTGCTTTGATTATTGGCGGCATAGATAGAGGAGTGCCAAAATTACTAATGACAGAACCTAGCGGTCAATTTATGCCATACTATGCTGTAGCAATAGGTCAAGGAGGATATACAGCGACGGAGTACCTTGAGAAAAACTATAGGGACGATCTAAATATGGAAGAAACAATTCTATTAGCAGTTAGAGCATTAGCAGCTACGTTAAAGCCCAATGAGAAGTTAACTCCATCAAACCTCGAAATTGGATATGCCGATGTTAAAACCGGTTTATTTAGAAAAATGACCTATGAGGAGAGGGCTGCAATTTTACAAAAATTATAGCATGAGGTGAGATTTATTTTATGACTAAAAAAGAAGAATACGTTATTGCAAGATATGAGCATGGCGGCGAAAAGTTTGAAATTTTGGTGAAACCAAAAGAAGCTAGTGAGTTAAAAAGTGGGAAAAGCATAAGCATATCTGATGTAGTAGTTTCTGATGAAATATACAAGGATGTTAAAAAGGGTTTAAAAGCTTCTCCTGCGGCATTAAAGAAAGTCTTTGGGACTACTGACTTTGAAGAGGTCGCTAGACAAATAATATTAAAAGGAGAAATACAAGTTACTGCAGAGCAAAGAAGAGAGATGATTGAGAACAAAAAGAAACAAATTATTGAATATATATCAAGAAATGCAATAGATCCCAAGACTCATTTACCTATACCTAGGACTAGGATTGAGATGGCAATGGAGCAAGCAAAAGTTCAAATAGATCCAAATAAAGACATAGAAGCACAAGCGCTCCAGATAGTCAAAGAAATATCAAAAATTATACCAATAAAAATAGCAAAAGCCCTAGTAGAGATTAAAGTAGACCCTAAGTATAGCGGTAAAGTTAAATCACAACTTCATAATTTAGGAGAAGTGAAGAAAACTAATTGGCTCAGTGATGGAACACTGATCGCAGAATTAGAAATACCAGCTGGAATGCAACAAGAGCTAATAGATAAGCTAAATTCTTTAACAAAAGGAGAAGTTGAAGTAAAGATTCTTCAAGTGAAGTGAAATGTCTGGAACTAATAAAATATACTTTGAAGACAGAAGCATAGTGACTCCCGGAGATCTTATAGCTGAAGGAGAATTTGAGATACCTTGGTCCCCATATTATTACAAAATTGGAAACAAATATTACTCAGCTATAACAGGGTTATTAGAGGTAAAAGGAAATTTATTTGAAATAATTCCTCTTGAAGGAAATAGATATTTCCCAAAAGTAGGTGATACTGTCATTGGACTAGTAGAAGACGTTGAAATTTACGGATGGATTTTAGATATAAAATCTCCTTACTCAGCCTATTTGCCTGCTTTATCGCTATTAGGAAGGCCAGTTAGCCCTGGCGAAGACTTAAGAAGATATTTAAATATAGGAGATTATGTAATTGCAAAGATTGAAACTTACGATAGAACAATAAACCCCATTTTGTCTGTTAAGGGTAAAAACTTAGGAAGAATTACAAGTGGTACTGTAATAGATATACCACCAGTTAAAGTGCCAAGAGTTATTGGAAAAAACAAAAGCATGCTAGAAGCTTTAACTGAAGAAACTGGTTGTGAAATTTTAGTTGCCCAAAATGGTAGAATCTTGGCGAATTGCGCAAATAAAATGGTTGAAGAAGCGTTAATTAGTGCAATTGAAATAATAGAAAAAGAATCTCACATAAAAGGCTTAACAGAAAAAATAAGAAAGTTTCTAAGAGAAAAATTGGGTGAGAATAAAAATGATACAAGTGCAAAAACCTCGACTAATACTTGATAATGGGCTTAGGCTTGATGGAAGAAAACCAGATGAGATGAGACCTATAAAAATAGAACTTGGAGTTCTAAAAAATGCCGATGGCTCAGCAATCTTTGAGATGGGAAATACAAAAGTTATAGCAGCTGTATATGGGCCTAAAGAGATGCATCCTAGACATTTAGCTTTGCCAGATAGAGCAGTACTTAGAGTAAGATATCATATGACGCCTTTTTCAACTGACAAGAGAAAAAATCCTGCTCCAAGCAGAAGGGAAATTGAATTGTCAAAAGTAATAAGAGAAGCGTTAGAGTCTGCAGTTCTAGTTGATTTATTCCCTAGAACAGTTATTGATGTCTTTATGGAGGTCTTGCAGGCTGATGCAGGGACAAGATTAGTCTCATTAATGGCTGCTTCAATGGCTTTAGCTGATGCGGGAATACCAATGAAAGATTTAATAGCGGGAGTTGCAGTTGGGAAAGCTGATGGAGTTCTAGTTCTTGATTTAAATGAGCCAGAAGATATGTGGGGTGAAGCTGACATGCCAGTTGCGATGCTGCCTTCACTAAAACAAGTTGCACTATTACAGTTAAACGGGAACATGACACCACAAGAGTTTAGACAAGGCTTAGAAATGGCTCAAAAAGGTATAGAAATAATTTATAATCTTGAGAAAGAAGCAATAAGGAAGAAATATGCAGAGTATAGGGAGGAGTGACCATGTCAATCACTCCATCAAACATAAACATATCCTCAACATTAAAGAAAGAAAGCATAATGAATGCTTTGGAAAAAGGGATTAGAATAGACGGGAGAAAGCCTACTGATTATAGACCAATATCAATCACTTTAAATTATGCTAAGAAAGCTGAAGGATCTGCGTTAGTTAAGCTTGGAGATACAATGGTTCTAGCTGGGGTAAAACTTGAAGAGGGGGAACCCTTCCCAGATATGCCAGATCAAGGCAACTTAATAGTAAACGTTGAGTTGTTGCCTTTGGCATATGAAACTTTTGAGCCAGGACCGCCAGACGAAAACGCAATAGAACTGGCAAGAGTTGTAGACAGAAGCCTTAGGGATTCAAAAGCTGTTGACTTGTCAAAGTTAGCTATAGTGCCAGGGAAAAAGGTATGGACATTATGGTTGGATATTTATGTTTTAGATTATGGAGGAAACATTTTGGACGCATGTACTTTGGCTGCAGTAGCTGCACTATATAATACAAGACTTCCTAAAGTTGAAATAGAAGGAGATAACATTAAGATTATAAGAGAGGAGAAAACCGATGTAGTACCAATCAATTATCCCGTTGTAACTACAACAGTAGCTAAAATAGGCAAATATCTTGTTGTAGACCCCAACTTAGATGAGGAAAACATAGCTGATGTAAAAATTTCATTTTCATATGTCCCAGATGGAAGGATAGTGGGGCTTCAAAAAACTAACTTTGGAACTCTTAGTCTACAAGAAGTCGACATGGCGGAAAACTTAGCTAGAACTGCATCACAAAAATTATTCGAAGAGCTTAAAAAGCAACTGAATATTTAGATATGGTGAAGGATAATGGGTAAAGTAACTGGTATTGCTGGGAGATTTGGAGCCAGATATGGATCATCAGTTAGAAAGAAGTGGAAGGAAATAATGGAAAAAAGATATCAAGATCATCAATGTCCAGTTTGCAAAACAACAGGAAAAGTAGTTAGAATTGCTTCTGGTGTATGGTACTGCAGGAAGTGCGGTGCCAAGTGGGCAGGGCTTGCCTATACCCCGTATTGAAATTGTTTTTACGAGCAGCCGCGATGCACCATTAAGAGTTAGGCGTTTTTTAAACGAGCTAGTTACTGTATTTCCTAATTCTATAAAAATCAATAGAGGAAGGCAAAATCTAAAGACAATATTTTCTAAGTCTTTGTCACTACAAGCAAAATATCTTGTAATAATAGATATTATAAAGGGAAACCCTGGTCGATTCAAAGTTTATGATTTAATTACTAATTCCCTTAAATATTATTTTAGAATAGAAGGGGTCACACTTCTTATGGAACTAAAATTACCTAGGAGTCAGATAAAAAGAGGGTGTTTAGGAAAAGTAGAGAATGACAAAATTAGGAGTATGCTTCTAGATTTTGGATACACATATATAGAGAGTTGTGATGCATATGCTTATGGCCAGTACATATATAGAAATGACAAAAAAGTTTTCGAATTAAAATTTTTAAAAGACGATAAAATTTTAGGGCCTATAATAAGATTTGGAATTGATGATAGAAATCAAAATAACTATTGAAGGCACGGAAGAAGAAAAAGCGTTGCTGTTTAATTCGATTTTACAAGAGAGTATAGATAGTAATGTTGTTAAAGTAAATAAAGAAAAATCAGAAATTATAATTACACCTCATTCACTCAATAGAGGAAGAGCTATAATGAATTCTTATATATCTTGGATATACACAATAATGGAGACAA